>OBMA010001250.1_pt1 | contig 15558 bp, 21 predicted proteins | sample 1539141 | NCBI WGS metagenome assembly OBMA01 (sample SAMEA3991484, study PRJEB22521) | metagenome | biome: anthropogenic terrestrial biome; feature: sewage plant; material: raw primary sludge | place: Sweden | collected 2012-09-26 | reverse complement strand
AATTGTTGAGATCCCAATCTATTAAAAAAAGACTATCACTGAGATAGTTTTTTTACTTATTATATAGCCGTTTATAGTTACCACTCCCCGACTATTCCCCGACCTCTGGACAAGGTCTTTTTTAATTCCACAAAAACGGCATTTTTAAAAACGTCCGTCGCAAAGGCAACAAAAAAAGCCCAGCATCTGCTGGACTAAAAAATCTATATAAACGTACCGTAAGGTACTACATTACGCCGATTTGACTCCTCGCCGGCTGCGACATACCGACGTACACCGCTACGGCTAACATACGATACCCAAAAGTAACCGTCAGCAATATAGATCGAATCATAGTTAAATTGCTCGCCATAAGTGTAAGTAGCCACAATTTTACCATCTAGACCAGGTTTGTCTCGGACATTGAGCAAAGACACTTTAACAGTCATTGTCCCTTGCTCGTCTTTGTATTTTCCAATATTGCCACTGCTTGCCTGTGTTGCCACTGCAGTCGAAGAGCTGTAAGGTGGATAAAACCAGCCAACAAGATTGCTGATTTGCTGACTAGCATACTGAGCAGGACCACCGACCGACAAATTACCTACCAAGTTTTGCTCGATTGTTTGGACAGTATTCCCATTAACACCGATAATCAATCCTGTGTGACCATAGTTGATACCGTCACCTGCCCAGTAATTTTTGACAAAGAAAGCACCTGGACGAGGACGCTCAGAGGTAGGCATGTAATGTATCTCAAAACCATGTTGCTTGGCTGATTTAATCAAATCAATCGCATTGCCCCAAAGAGCCTTGCCGAAATATTTTCCGCAAATCCAGTTAGGTAGGTCTACACACTGCTTGCCGTACCAACCATCATAATCTACACCTTGACCACGGTTGGCAAGGTCTTTGGCAAAATTAACTACTTCATTTACTGTCGTCATTTGTCAGTCTCCTTCCAAGCATCGTTCATCTCCTTTACAGCTGACTCGATAAACGTTTCAAGCTGCGTCTCAGTCATGTAAATGTTGTATTTGGCCAGCTGACTAGTAATCCGACGCTTTGCCATGTCTAACTTATCAACATGATGCTCTTGGTCAAGCTTGGTAATCTGCTCTACTGCATTAACAGCATTACGTGCCAAAATTTCAGTGATTTCAATGGCACGTTTACCGCCTTTTGCGATCAAATATTTTTTGACTTCGTGGATTATCGTGCCAGCTAAAATAGCTAAGATTCCTGTTGCTGATCCAATCATAAGTTCAGTGAGTTGATTCATGTTCATTCTCCTTTTTCGATTTTTTCGATTCGTCCGCTCATGAGCGAAACTTCCCCTTTTAGCCCACCAATTTCACGGGCCATGGCTCCCATTTCTGCGGTAGTTTTTTCAAGATGGTCCATCAAGCGGTCTTCCCGCTTGTTGCTTTCTTCCTTTGATTGTTCGTGGAAGTCCATGAGTTTAGCTTCTCGCTTGTCTGATGTCTTGATAAGATAATGGATTACGAATCCGAATAATAAAATAAACAAAATAGCCCAAGCCACTTGGCTTTGAGCTATTCGTTCTGCTTGTTCGATTGGCAATAGAATTCCTCCTATTCTTTTGGCAATGTTGGGTCTGTCCAGTCAGGATTCCCGTTTTCGTCAAACTTCATCACATAGAAATCCTTTTTAAACAGATCTGCAACGTTGATAGATGTCGAAATACCGCCCCACTGGTTGTATGCCCAGACAGATTCAACGTCTACATATTGACGTTGGCCATTAACTACAGCAGGGCGACGCTGTACATCACGATACATATAGAAATCCTGTGTATCCGATTTGCAACGGATAAATTCGCCATTTTCCTTCATGTAAACTAAAGCTGTTGCAAGGTCAAATGGTTCTGTAACGGTTGATAAGTCGAGTAAAGTGTTGGTAGTAGTTTCTGTCATGATTATTCTCCTTCGATGATTTCGTCTGCCGGTTTAGTAGCCTCGCCCAGTTGCGTATTCAATTCTGCAATTTCTGCCTGCAATTGTGCGATAATTTGCTGTGCCTCAGTTAGTTGTACGGCGAGTAAGTTCTTCGTCGTCATTTCTTCGGACAGCTTCGTCACTAGGTCGTTATTAGTCAAGCGTAGAGCTTGTGTGATTTGTTCTTGGTTCATTTTTTCTCCTATTTTAAATTATGTGTATTGCGAAGGCGTTGTTTCACCAGCATATCCTAGATGATAAATATTTCCGATTTTACCCCACCCATGTTCCTCGAATTTATTGCTAATGTTTTGTAAAATCGCGCCAAGGTTCCACCAACCTCTTACCGCGGTTGGATAGAAATAAAAACCACTGTTAGTAGATTCTTGTAAATTAGTTGAATGGGCCATAATGATTCTATCGGCAATAATATCGACCCTGTCGCGTTGCGTATCCGCGTCATCGCGAACAACACGAATACCAGCAAAGCTACCAGTTAGACCGCCTTCGCCATAATTATTTCTCATGGTGTCAATAGTTTGATGAGAAGTGTTTCCTATAGCGGTCATGACACCACCTCCGTTACTGTCTTTAAACATCAACGCTCCAATAGTATTGTGACCGCGAGGATGTGTTTTCTCGCGATAGAGGACATTACCAGCAGAATGGAACCTAATCGTCGCCCGTTCCTTGTATTCGGTAATGGCGTTATCTAAATCAATTAGCATCGCTCCATTGGTTGCTTTAATGACCCCACTAGAAATTTGGCTCGCTGACAAAGTGACAGCCTGCACTTGCGTGATAAAAGCATTTTTAGCAAATACCTGTTTGAGATAAGCCTCATTGGCTGTCATCTTATTGACGAACGCTTGGTCAAACACAAGTTTGCTACCATCGATACTGTCCGCTTTAATCCGTGAGGCATCAAGTGTTCCAGTTGTAATCTTACCAGCGTCTAAGTCAGCTATCTTAGCAGATGATATGACACTATCCTGGATGTATGTCTTACCAGTAATCTGTACGAGACTACCGTCAAGCTTAAGAGAACCGTCTTTGTTTAGATTGAGCTGATTGAGTACCGTGCCAGAGTTGGTCAGATTTTTAATCGCGTAAGAGTCGGATAATTGAGTAACTTGCGTAGAGGTTCCGTCAACCTTATTTTTAACCTCCGTCATAAACAAGCTGTCGGCCATGACTATTCGTGCAATTTTATCTTTAACATTTGCCTCCGTAGAGCCGATCACACGCTCATAAAGACTTGTCGTTTCTTTTACAGTCTGAAACTCTGTCTTGGTAGTATAATTTGCTAAATCACTAGCGTTCGCTATCTTTGTCCACGCCCCCCACGTAGTACCAGTACCATAGCGCTCAAATGTGGCGCGGTCAGTTTTAGCGGTCTGTTTGACGTTTCCCCCTGATGAATCCCCCCATTGGACGTTTGTTGTCAAAATTGCGTATGCGCTTTCGCTGGTTAATCCAATTACCGCTGAACCTTTAAACTCCTCGACTGTTTGGTATGGATAATTAGTCCAGTACCATTGTGGGCTTTGGTTATCACTACGGGTATCTTTAATTCGTTTATCAGCAAGTATAGCTTGATTTACCTGTGTGCTTGTCAATCGCTTACTGATTTCAGTCGCATTTTGTGTAATAGCCGTTTCGGCGCTACTTACTCGACCAGTTAGCGTATTGTAATCGGTCTGTGATACTTTGCTAGACACATCACTAATCAACTGACTGATTTTAGTCTCAGCAGTCGTGACCTTTCCATCGGTTGTTGCTAAACTGGTTGATAACTGCTCGACACCCGAAGCGGTTTGAGTGATTGTTGTTTTAATAGACGTGATGTCCGTTGTTAAATCTTCTTCAGCTATTCGAGGCGCTGTTGCAACGGTGCCATCTTCCAACTGTGGATCACGTAAATAAATGACATCTCCAACAGACCACGTTATTGAGTCGGCATAAAATATAAAACTGTAGTAGGCTCTGTAGTTGACCGTATCTGTTGAAATAAATCTCCGCCAAGTAGTCGTCGCGTCAAAAGTTTTATATCCAGTATTAAAGGCTTCGACACCTAATCTCATTTTGACTGATTTTGAAGTCTTGACATCGACAGCGTAAGTCATTGTTCGACCTTGCCACTCAGCGCCTCTTAGGTCAATTAAAACTCGGTGGAAACCATTTCCTCCAGCTTGAGTACATGTAGCTTTAATGTGATAACCACTACGTGCAGTCGAGTCTGCGATGCGCTCAAATTGCCAAACCGACTGATTGCCGGAAAAAGCATAGCTGTTAGCAAAGCCAAAATCTCGGATGTAGTTAGTAGCACCGATTTTTGTCGGTATCTTACCCTCAACCTCACTAATTTCCGTCGTTATCCTGTTTCCAAGTTGCGCGATGGAACTTTCAGCAGTTGAAATACGCTGTTTTGCTTGGTCAAAATCGCTAGTTTTGACACGGCTGGCAATTTCTCCAACTTGGACTTGCAAGGTGGATTCGGCAGACGAAATACGTCCTGTCAGAGCGTCAACGGTAGCTTTTGTGGCAAGTAATTTGATAGCTTCTTTTGTTTGGCTTAAATCAGTTGATACGCTTGACACTTGTCCGGATAAGAGGCTCTTTGCTGTCTCGACCAGCTCGTTAGCCTTAGCGATGGCTTGACTTTTGGCATTAGCCACTTTAGTTTCCGTAGCCTGTCTTTCGATAGTATCAAGCCGTATCGCTTCTGTGATGGCGTTCGCTGCATCCGCTTTTGCCTGGTTGGCAAGCTCTTCGACGGATTGAGTCTTGGACGATATATCTGCAACTTGTCTGTCGTGCTCCTCCGATTGGGATTGCATGGATAAGTTGACTGCATCGATTTCTTCTGCAATCCTATCTCGCAAGGCTTCACTTTCGTAAGTTCGTAAGATTTCTTCCCAAACTTCTCCAGTCCACCGAAGCATAATTTTGTGTCCCTCATGCTCTGGATCTGGCTTAAACCAAATGTCATTTATCAACACCTTACCTGGATACTCAACAGCAGGATCCTCTGTACCGTACCAGTTATTATTAAAACCGTCTGCACTTGGTAAGTAGTTAGGCAAGTTCTGGACAAAGTTGGAAAATTCATTATTGACAAACTGCTCAACAGCTTTGTCAGCAATTGTTTGAGCTTTTTCCTCGTTACTTTCCCCAATTCTGTCACCAAGCTTGATGTCGCTAGATTGGTTATTCAGTCGGTTAAAGGTAATCTCAAAAATCCGAGTTTCATAGTCCAACTTCTTATCATGCCGAACCACTCGAATCGTGTCTCCGACCTTGACACCTCTCAGATAGACACTTGAGGTTTTCAAGGTTAACTGCGGACGTGCAGCATCTACCAAAGCCCTGTAAGTCCGTTCAATCAAGATCTCTGGATTATCTTCTTCCGAAAAGTCCACAAAGCCGATTTTAGGACGCATAGTCCCATCAGTGTTCTTGATGCCATATTGCCGTGTCATCAAGGGCAATTCTAGGTATTTCTGCCCTGCTGGCTTGTTGACAGGCTTGCCTTGTGTCGTTGACCAAACTACGTTTTCAAACGTGATTTTTCGACCGTAGCCTTCACTAGTTTCCTCGCCTTTTCCACGACCGATAAGGGCTGTAAAGATGTTGGTGCGCTCCACCTCTTGTAAGATTTGCAGGGCGTTGTGACCATAGACCACACGCTTGCCGACTGCTTCACCAATTCTTCGCTTAAAGTCAATGTAACGGGCACCGATGCGATTGCCGTTCATCTCGACGAAAAATTGCATCTCCAAATCCCAGACTTCACAGACCTTTTTCAAGGCATCGAAAACCGAGGTATAGTAGAAATTGGTACTGTGTGGAGTGGTTTCTCCAACAAAACGAGCTTGCCAGTTGGTACCAGCAAGAAGGTCATCAACGACCTCCCTAGCAAAAGCATTTTGAGGGCGCTTGTCAAAGATTGGGGATTTTCTAAGTTCCTCAATCCCTGACTGGACACCAATCAAGGTAGTCAGTTCATCAGAAAACTTCTGCGCCACGTAGAAATAATGAAAAGTATGAGCATCTTCCATGGTCTGAATAGCCATGCATTCGACCTGCTCAAGCTCATCCGCATTCAATCCTTTGAGTTCAACCGTCAAACGGTCAGACACATACCGCTCAGTTGTCAATGCATACTTCTGCAGGGCAGTCTTGACAGCTGATTTCCTGACAATTTTTATCAGTTTCTCATCTTTATCGAATAAATAAATCACGCTCTCTCATCCCTCCAAACTACATTTTTTACTGTGGCATTCTTTGCCGTGATAGTGTCTCCATTCTTGACCGTGAATTGTTCCAGCGGACTGAACCGCTCCAGCTCACTAAGGATACTTCTGCCGTTATAGGTAGCCGTCACTTCATCAGCTCCGAATGTGACCACAATATCTTTTCCAGCCGCATACGAACCAGAGAAAGACAAAATCTTAGCGCCGTTGATAATCTGCACCTGGTTAACAGTCCCGGTCGGTGTGACCGTGATAGACTCAGGCAAGACTTCCATGGCATCAACCAAAGAAATAAGCCCAGTAGAGTTCTGGGCTGATTTTTTCTTATATCCGTCTGGTACTAGCAGGGTGAACTTGCTGACAACAGACAAGGATTTTTCCTCAATATCATCAGCCCCACTGAAATATCCATAATAGGTAAAACCTGGCTCATCCTTAAATGTGATTTCAAGATAACCACTGCTTGCGAGAGTTCGCAAAATCCTGTTGAGTTTTGCAAACTTATCCCGCATATCAGCACTGGTTCTAGCTTCTAGTTGGTACTTGATTTCAAGTACCCGCTCATCATCAGACACATCTTCCACCCAGACACCACGACGACCAGGAACGGAGCTTGTCTTGACCGATTGGCCAAGTAACCCCCTACCTGTCACCGTCAAATGTCGGTAGCCCTCGACCAGTTGATTGAGAGGCACACCGTTGATAGACATGTTGTCACTAGGCTCGAAAGCCGTGATAGTTCCGTCAACTTTTTTCAAACTAGCGTAATTATACATAGCTTTCTCCTTCCTAGTAATGATCCAAAATCAATTCCATCTCTTGAGCGTTGGTAATATCTTCCGTAAAGGCCCGATAGACGGTATTGCCCATTTTCAGGACAATATCTGCCGCCTGTTGTCCAACAGTAAGTGTGCCACCACTAAAGGACACAGATGGGTCATAGGCCGTCAAACGCCCTAGTTCGCCATCTACTGCACCCAATTCACTTTGCAAACTACCAGCCACATCTTGACTTGTAAAGGCTGAGATAGCCCCCTGGGCCATTCCTGCCATTGATTTCAAGACTTTTCCAGTACCTGCTTTGACACCAATCACAAAACCTTCATCCGTGAATAAACCGAACTGGCGGAAGACACGGGAAGGCGACTTGATGCCAAGCAAATTTTTGGCTGCGTTGATAGCTCCACCAACAGCATTACTTACAGCTGAAATCAATCGACCTGCCGCATTAGCAACCCCTTGGACAAATCCACTGATAAGGTCAGCACCAACACTGATTGCCTGACTGACAAAGTTTCTTGCAGCATTAACAGCATCATTGAAACTATTGCGGACTGCTGAAACAATTCTTGGCCCTGCATTTGTGACTGTACTAACAACTCTGTTCCACCCATCTGAAACAAAATTCTTCACATTGTCAACTGCATTAGAGACAATCGATTTGATATTTTCCCAAGTATTGGACAAGAATGCTTTGACAACATTCCAGATTTGTTCTGTATTCGCCTTAATCTTGCCCCAAGCATTTGAGATAGCCTCTTTGACCATGTCAAAATTACCTGTTACCAAACCGACAATGACCAACAGCAAGGCAGCGAAAAACGTTTTTATACTGTCCCAAGTCAACTCCCAAACAACCTGTATAGTCTTCAAAACCTGACTAATAAAGGTAGCTATCGGTTGCAAGACGCTCATTACTGTATTTTTAATCGCCTCCCAAATAGTCGACAGCGTAGAGGAGATTGCATTCCAAATGGTGTCCCAAATTGATTTCAAAAAGTCAAGCCCTGTCTGGATAATTTGACCCAAACCGTCTAAAGCAACCTGTACCAGGGACTTGATACCCTCCCAGACAGTACCCAGAACCCCTTTGATGGTTTCCCAAGCTCCTGACCAATCTCCGTTGATCATCTGCATAACCGCCTTGATGATTCCTAAGACCACATTTAATGCTGTTTCAATGACGACCTTAATCATCTCCCATACAGTGGATATTATTGTTACGATATTACTCCACGTTGTTTCCAGCATTGGACCGATAATCGCCATAACAGTTTCAATAACCGCTTTAATGCCATTCCAAACTGTCTCTGCAGTTTGTCTAATTAGTTCTTGGTTTTCGTTCCACCAGGCGACCATTTGGCCCCACAAATCCATAACAAAGGACACCACGGCTTCAACTGCGGTGCTAATAGCTGATTCAATTGCTTCCCAGGCCGCTTGAACTTTCGTTCTAAACTCTTCGTTAGTGTTGTAAAGCAAGACAAAACCTGCGACTAATGCGGCAATCGCTGCAATAACACCCCAGACTGGAGCTGAAATACCGCCAATAATGCCACCAAGTGTGCCAAACACACCAGCTACAGCCGTTCCGCCTGTTTGTGCGGCAAGAAAACCAGCCTTCAGCAAACCAAAGGCTTTTGAAACACTACTGATTACTCCGATAAGTTTACCAATCGTTCCAACGATAGTCCCAACGACCATCATAAAAGGCCCTGCTGCAACTGCGATCAGACCTAGCCACTTCTGCCAAGGTGCCAGAGGTAGATTATCCCAGATAGTACCAATAACACCTTTTACATTATCGGCAAATATTTTCACTGTTTCCCCTAGGTTTCTCATCAATTGCTTGATATCTGCTTCTGGATTTCCGAGACCTGCCACAAAGTTCTGAAATGCTCCTTTCATGGCATCTAAGGATCCAGCGACAGTCTTTTCCGACTCATTTAGGAAGTTACCATCAAATTGTTGAGTCCGTTCCATAAACATCTGCATGGCAAGTTCTGCTTTTTCAGCGTTACTTGCAGTGTCCCACTTGAAATTCAGTCCTTTTTCCAAAGCGTAAGCTTCAAGAGTAGTCGCGTTCATAGCGACACCGAGGTTATCCCAATTGCTACCCCTGTTTTCACAGTATTTTAAAGGGTTTAGACTATATCTTCAACTTATCCATTTTGTTCTTATTTCCTTTTGTGGTATAATATACTTTAAGGAGGAAATAGAAATGTTCAAAAAAATTCCAGGTTATAATTCCAGATACTCAATCAATTCCAAAGGTGAAGTATTCAACAATGAAAGAAACACCTTCGTAAAACCAATGGTATCAAGTTCTGGATACCATTATGTTCACCTTGTTGTAAACAAGAAGAAAGAGACAAAGTATGTCCATCGACTTGTTGGCGAAATATTTTTGGAAAACCCAAATAAATACCCTCAAATCGACCACAAGGATGGAAATAAACTGAATAACTCTGTAGATAATTTAAGGTGGGTTACAGCTTCTCAAAACAGACTTGCATACGGGTCAGAAGAAAGAGCAGAAGCAAGAAAAAGAAAAGTTGTAGCAATAAATCAAGAAAACAGAGAAATTATCTTCGGTTCCCGAAAAGAGGCTGCAGAGCATTTCAATTGCTTACCATCAAAAATTAAGTACAATCACCTTTACAAGAAAGGTGATAAAAAAGGTTGGATTTTTTATTTGAAATAAGTTGGTGGGCACTTCCACTACCGTATCAATAGACAGTGTACTCGGTGATAAGCCGATAGTCGTTACACCTTCCCTCGAAAGGGCTTGGCACGGGATTGCCATAGGTTTTACCCCTTAGGTTTTCCCCGTTAGCAAGGCTCTTTTTTGAACCTCACACCGCTGATTGCGTTCACCCACATTCACTACATAGTCACCTATGCAGCGGACAGATTGTTGTTTATCATCGTAAAATTACCCTTCGCAGCACCCGCAACGGATTCCATCGCCATGCTCATGTCAACACCCATAACAGAAGCGACATCGGCGGCCCTCTGCATAGCAGAAGTGGTAAGGTCCATCGATTTCTTCTGTTCAATACCTGAACCTTGAAAGAGTGAAGCCATTTTATTAGCAGTCGCCATATAATCTGAAGCAGACAGACCCATATTTTTATACGCTGTTTTCGCATCATTTTGAACAGTTTGTGCAAAATCCCCAAAAACAGCTTTAGTACCGCCAATGTTTTGTTCTAAGCTAGCAAAAGACTTGACGATTCCGCCAATCGCACCAACCACAGGTACAGTGAAGCCCGCTGTCATACCTGCTCCAACAGCAAACATAGAGGAACCAACAGTCGAAAGACTTTGACTAACCTTATCAAGACTCGAGCCTGTTTGGTTTCGGAGGCTCTCCAAAGACATCTGCGCTTCTTTTAGCCCACGGCTGAAATCTGACACATTTGCTTTTAATATTGCCGTGACATCAAATGTTGCTCCCATCAACCTCCTCCTTTCATAGCTTGATTAAGTAACCTATTTTTGTCAGCCAGGTCAAGAACCTTCCTGGCTGGTTGTTCAGGCTCAAACAACTTGTCAAATTCTTCTTTATGATTATAAAAATCCTCAAAATTCTTATAAGCTGACTTAGCACTTTTGCCCTTGCCTTTAGTAGCCTGGACACTCTGATTGAACCAAGCCTGTATCGCTGCATGGTACCGCCTGTCTTCTTGTTGAATAGCGTAAGCGGTATTGTAGATATAAAACTCCTCCAAAGTCGTGTTGGCCGCCTCAATATAGGTCATGCCGTGCCTAGCAATCAAGAGAGCAATCGCTTCATCGTAACCGAAATTTGACGTCGATGTTTTTCTTTCCCCTACTCGATTAGGTTCATTGCTTTTTTGAGTAGGGGTGATGTTTTTAACTCGTCCACAATCTCCTGGATAGTCTGATCATACTTGTCAGTTTCAATCAAGTCTTCCAGGTAAGCTTCGATAGCCTCGTTACTTGGCTTTTGAGGTTCGTTGACCGTGCCAGCCTTGATGATGTCTACAAAGGCCATCGGGTCATTAAGGGCTTGCCCTGCGTTAAAGAGGGTCATGGCACCGTAACCTGTTTTCATGCCTTCAAGTTCTGCTGAGTGCTGTTTATTCATTTCACGCAAAAAGCCGAGGCCAAAGCGTAGTGTGTATTCACGTCCACCAATTGTTAAAATCATTTTGTAAAACTCCTTTTAAAAAAATAAGGGGCATAAAGCCCCTAACAGTCATCTAACCTAGACACCTACACCAGTTGCATCAGTTTCTTTTGCAAGTGTGTGGTAAGCGTATTGTGCAGCTTCAACGGCTGCCTTTTGCGTTTCAGTCAATGAGTCAACAGCTTGAACACCGTTGCCATCAATTGCCATTTCATAAGACAATTCAACCTTGTCATCAGAAGGCGCTGAGATTTCAAAATTCTTGAAGTAGCCTTGGTAGTAGTCAACGTCATAGACTGTTTTACCGCCTTCAACACGGGCGCTCCCAAGATCCACCTGCCAAACTTCAACCTTGTCTTTAGCCAGGTACCATTTACGCATTTCCTTCCACATGTTGACCGTGTCAACATTTTCACGGTAGGCCAATGAAGTGAAGTCAGCGCTGGTTTCGCCATCTGAAATACTGTTCACAACACCATCCTTGGTGCTGGTGCTCTCAACTTCTTTTTCAGAGTTGATTGTGTGTTCCGTTTGAAAACGGACTTTGCCTGCATCTTGTTTCTTCTGGTCAGCTACTCGACGGAAGAATACAATCAGGTCTTTTCCTTGAATTAACATTTATTTCTCCTTTTTGGTGTAATCAAAAGTAAAGTCCAGCACAATGTGGAGCAAGGGCTGGACATCCGTATTATCCGGGATAATTTGCTTAGAGGTTGAAGCATGGTGTAGGTGGTAATCATAACCATCATGGGCACGCTTGACCTCACTTTCTAAATAGGCTGAAATATCGTCCAGATTAGCCCTATCCTCCCTCAAACCATAGAGGTGGACGGTTTGTCTTATTCTGCCCAGAAGGTCCTTATTTGGGCTTTCTGTGCCGTTGTTTTCGCCTATGTATACAAAGGGATAAGCACTCTTTGCATCTGGCAAGAAATCACAGGTCGCAACCCTAATGTTACTGATAGCAAACAGCCGTCTGAATAATGCATGGTTAGGGGTCATTTGAAAGCTCCTTTCATGACATCGGTCATGTCCTTTTGGAATTGAGGTTGAATCTCTTCAACAGCTGGACGCATAAAAGGTGTACCAGACTGAAAACGGGTCCCGTATTCCTGATAACCAGAATACCCAGCCTCAGCATGGATATGAGCCTCCATACCTGGATAGGATGTCGTGATATGGTCTTTCAGAAAACTAGTATCGACTGGTGCATTCTTCTTAGCCAAAGCCTTCGTCTTTTCCCCGTTGTTCTTCAGGACTTCCAAAGACTGCTCTACAGCCTTTGGATGAGCGTTGCTGATGGTTGCAACCAACTTTTCCATGCCTTGCCACTTGATAGCCATATCAACCACCTACCTTTTTGAGCCTGACAGCTCCCTTGATAGGGGCATCAATCTGATCCATAGGAATGTACTTACCATCATCATAGATAGCTGATTGAAACGGCTCTTGTGCTTGCTGAAAACGGCAAATCATGACAACATCTGTCTGATTGCCATACTCTTTCAAGACCTTGGCTTGTTGGATGAAGTTGACCAGGCAGGGCACAACTTCTTTTTGACCTTCAGCAGCCTCATAGCTATCTGTTTCAGGATTGTACTTTGGCTGTTCGGCTTCCCTGATCAAGGTAATGCGGTGAGGTGTCTTCATAGAAACATCACCTTGCCTTTCTCTCTTAGAGAACCATCAAGACCAAAATCCTTGTTCAGAATTTTTATGTAGGGTTTAAAGAGGTCATCCAGTTCCTGGTAGGTGACTGAATAACCGTCCACAGTCTCAGAGGTCACGGCTTCAGAGCCTTTGCGACCATAGAGCTTGTAAACCACATTCTCAATCATGAAATTGTATTTGGCATCAATTTCAGTTGTATCTGTCAAGAGCTTAAAATAACTTTCAGCATCATCAACCAGGTCTTCAATGAGGGCCTTTTCTTCTGTATCGTCAGGGGCAATACCCAACCGACGTTTGATTTTTGCAAGCTGGGTATCTGTCATATTACTCCCCTTCAGCACCATCAAGCAAGGCTTTCAATTCATCCTTGCTAGCACGGGAGCCGTATTTGATACCAAGCTCATCCAGTTTGGCTTTGAGTTCCTTTGTACTCAAATCACTTTCTGCCTTGGTATCTGGGGACAAATCCCCTTCAGCACCATTAGACTCAATGACACCTTTACCAAGCAGTTCCTTTATACGATTGTCAGATACGTTCAAATCTGGACGTGGATAAGTTTCACCTTTCTCATAAAGGTAATTATTATCCTTAGTGTCCAGGATGTTTTTAGTTACGATATAAGCCATGAGTTAGCTCCTTTCTTTTTAGACACGTTCAGCAGGTGTCAATTTGGCAAAGGCATCTGTCTTGGTGATCATCACTGCAATATCCATTGTGGCACGGATGGCAATCATTTCTTGTTCGAAGAGATTGATTGGTGTACCGTCAGCATTTGTGATGGTAGAAATCTGACCTTCTTCTGAAATCTTGTAGTTGATGTTGTAAGGAACACCATAGATAAGATTATCAAAGTCACCAGCAAGCAAGTCACCTTTTTCAAAGTGTGCAGATTTGAGGTCAACCGTGGTAATGCCGTCGATGGTGTTAGCAGACTTGTCAAAGATTGATACTTTATCTCCATCACGAGCTTCACGCAAGGCAGAGCGGTTCTGAATTTTTGATACAAAAGCATTTGCTTCAACATCAGAGTCGTAAAGTGCATCTTGAAGCTTCAAGATGTTGTCATAAGTGATTGGACCACCAATGACTTTACCTGCATCTTTAGCAGCCTTATTGACTGAGTTCGCAAATGGTGTGTCATGACCAAGCAGACCAGCTTCATCAATTTTCTTGTAGAAGGCTTCAACGATCTGTGGTTTCATATCGTCAAAGAATTTCTTCCATGTGTAGTTTAGGGCTTCACGGGATGTCACCAAGATGATACCAAGCTTGTGAGCTTTCAGGGTTACTGGAACCACCTCTGGCTTATCAGTCTTGATTTTCTCAGTTTCATTTACCCAGTATGCTGAAATTCCATCCGTTTGAACATAAACGGTTTTTTCTTGCTGGCCATCCATTTCTTGATACTGACCAAGTTGCATCACAAGGGAATTTTGAGCAACATCTTTCATGATGATGTCGGTAAATTCTTTGTGCAAAGTCCCATCTTTCTTTTGAGAAACCAGGACGTTTTCAGGGTTAAAAGTTTGTACTGTCATTTATTGACTCCTTATTTGATAATGCGAGAGTCTCGGAAAATATCGCCAGGACTCTGTTTGCTAGAACCACCGAAAGAAGACGACACTTTGGGAGGTTCGGACTGCGTAAATTCAGCTTTGATTTCGCTGATGATGCTTTCAAAGTCAGCAATTGCCTGCAAGGTCCCGTCTGCGGTGTCTTTAACCACAAATCCAAGCACCTTGTCATTAACTGGCAATTTTCGCTCTGAAAGTGTTTTGATAGCTTCGTCTGTCAGCTCACGCTTGGTTTGTTCTTTCTCAAGGTCAGAAATCTTATCAAGCAATTTTTGCTTTTCAGCTTCAGCTACTTGTTTGCGATACTCTTCCAGTTCCTTACCTGAGAGTTCGTTCTCAGCTTTGTACTGTTCAAGAGCTTGTGTAATAGCTTCTTGTGTAGCCTGGGCATGCTTTTCTTCTGCCTGCTTCAAGCGACGTTGCATTTCAGCAAGTGATACTGTCTTTTCAGGTTCTGGCGGATTGCTAGCCTGTCCGTTTTGACCTTGTTCAGGATCAACTGCTGGATTGTTATGTTCTTCTGCCATGTTCTGGCTCCTTTCTTTTACGCTTTAACGTGCAACCTCCACGAACTCATGCAAGGATTAAAGTCACTAGCACGGTTTGGACAAAAAAGAAAACTGGTCAATTTCGACCAGTTTAGAGTAATTTAAAGCAGTTTATAGCAGTCTTTCCCGCTGTCAAGATGAGAGACCACCTCCTAATCTTTGATTGCTCTGTTCGATACCTTGGCATAGACATCTACATAGGTTTCTGCCTTATCACCATTGTGAGTTACTTCCGCATAGTCGCCACATTTTTCATCAGACTTGATTTGATTAGTGCCAACTAATGCTTTCCAGTTTTGTAGGGTTTTGCTGAACCAAACTACAAAACAGTCTTCAGCCTTGATTTCACGACCTGACAGACGTGAAAGTTCTTGAGATGCTAATTCTTTTGCTTTTTCTAACATATTTTTCTCCTCTATTTTTTACTAAAACAAGACTTCTTAGTATTGCTATTGGCCACTTGCTTCTCGATTTTGTCAAATCTCGAATTTGTAGCCTGAGTATTGCGTGAGTTGATCTGTTTCAGCTCATCAATCTGCTTTTGTTGATGTTCAACCTTATCAATAAGCTTATTGTTGACTGTAATTAAACCTTCAATACACAATAAGATAGCACGTTTCTTTTTGATACCTTTTTTC
>OBMA010001247.1_pt1 | contig 15571 bp, 14 predicted proteins | sample 1539141 | NCBI WGS metagenome assembly OBMA01 (sample SAMEA3991484, study PRJEB22521) | metagenome | biome: anthropogenic terrestrial biome; feature: sewage plant; material: raw primary sludge | place: Sweden | collected 2012-09-26 | reverse complement strand
AAGCATCATCTCGTTTTTCATTTCAAATAATACACGTCATGGAATATCAATTAAGGTCTTGCACCGAAGAACAGTTGCCCGAGATATTGGACATTTACAATGAAGCAATACTGAACTCCACAGCATTGTACGATTACAAAACGCGCACCATGGAAACAATGGATGCGTGGTACGCCGACAAAATCAAAGGTAACTACCCTATTATTGGTGCATTCGACGAACAAAACACATTGTTGGGATTTGCTACTTACGGCCAGTTCAGAGTGCGCCCAGCGTATAAATACACCATAGAGCATTCGGTCTATGTTCGGAGCGACAAGCGTGGACTTGGATTAGGCAAAATACTTTTGAATGAAATAATATCAAAAGCCGGAGAACAAGACTACCACGTACTAATGGGCGTTATTGATTCATTAAATGATACCAGCATTCACTTACACAAAAAAGCCGGCTTCACGCTTTGCGGAACTTTGAAAGAAGTAGGTTATAAGTTTGGGAAATGGCTTGATGCCGATTTTTATCAGCTGACGCTAAAAACGCCACACAATCCTAATGAAAATTAATTATTTATGTGCTAAAATTGACAATTCAATCCTAAACACACTCATTTATTACTAAATTTCAAGAAAAATAATTATATAATTTTCAAAACATAGTGATTTATAATTATTAAACACTATCTTTGTCGCTCAATAATTTATTAAAACATCAACAATGAGTAAAGGAACAGTAAAATTCTTCAATGAATCTAAAGGATTTGGATTCATCAGCGAAGAAGGTTCAAACAAAGAACATTTCGTACACATTTCTGGATTAATTGATCAAATTCGTGAAGGTGATACCGTAGAATTTGATTTGCAAGAAGGCAAAAAAGGATTGAATGCAGTAAATGTCAAAGTAATTTAGTATATATACTAATTGGCGTTAATTAACATCGAAATAGCCTGTCAGCGTAAGTTGACGGGCTTTTTTATACCCATCAAACGAAACTTCCAACTACAAAGAAAGCCCCTGAGAGATTCATCTCAAGGGCTTTCCAGTTATTTACAAAAATGACTTATTGTTCTGTCCCCAACAGTCGGCCTGTTTGCGAATCAATATGCACTTTCACCTTTGGTTGAGAAAGCAAAGCTTCGGGGAATGGAATAATCCGTCCAAACTGAGGAACTGCATATTCAGCATTGAAGATATTCTTAGTTCCATCCTCAATCAATAATTGACACGACACTGGCAGCACTGTGTAAATACCCGACTTATCCGCCTTATCTTTGGCTCCAACCGATGCAGCCGCTGTATTTGCGGGGTTAATGCTTACAAAAACCGGAGCGCCGCTTAAATCGTCGCTCGCCACAAGGCCTCTTAATGCCGACAAACGAAACAGCACTTGTTTACTAACTGACGCATCGGGAATAAAACTCAACGTTTGAGTCTGAACTTCGGAGCTAACCTTACCTACAAAAAGTTCCGTTAGATTTTGTTCCATCTTATTCAATCCCTCCAACATAGCTTTAAATGAGGCTCCATCAGCCGGAAGTTTTTCAACATCGGCAGTCAGCAGACCTAACCTGCTTTCGCGGATGCGGTAAATTTGCTTTGCAGCACCTTCGGCCAATTTGGCTTCAGAGCCAGCCATCATGTATTCCTCACCCAACGGAAGTAGGGTTTGCACAGGAGCATCTTCGTTACGAATAGACGAAAGCTGAGGCTTATTCGGTTTTGAAGGTGGCGTAACATTTATCCCGCACAGTAAACCATCAGCAGTTACCGTCATGTTATTCAACGCTGAATTTTTAGCCGGTTTTACAGCAAAAGTTCTGTTTGGATCAGCAATCGGCCGGGTTCTAACAACAATATCTTTTATTTTATACATTGTTTTCTCTTCGGCAACTACTTTATTTGTTGCCAAATAGCGCTCGGAGTAGCGATAAAACATACCCGGCTTTTGAGTCACTTTTTCGGTTTGCACTTCAATTAGAAACTCTGTTTTAGGTAATGCATACACTAAAGCCGGTTCCCCATCGGCAATGGAGAAAGACGTTTGAGCGGTTGCAAAAAGCGTTAGCATCAAGCATGTTGATAGAAAGAATAGCTTTTTCATAATTCTATTGTGAGTTACAAGTTATGGGTTACAAGAATAGGAGCCGATAGGACTCCCATTCTAAAACGTATAATAATGAACTTTATTTCTTTGCCGCAGCTTTCGCTTTTGGCTTAGCAGTCGTTTTCGCCTTAGTTGTCGATTTAGCTTTAGCTTTGGCAGGAGTCTTGGCTTTAGCCGGTGCTTTTTCTTTTTCCGGTTTTGCAGCTGCACCTTTACGACCGAAAGGTTTCTTTTTATTGGCAGCCTCGGGCTGAGCTGCAATCAAATCCAAACAAGCTTCGAGCGTTAGTGAAAGCGGATCGGTTCCTTTTGGTATTTTATAATTTACTTTGTCGCGTGTAAAATAGGGTCCAAATCGACCATTGAGCACCTGAATTTCATTTTCAGCACCCAGGGTTTGAATGATACGGTTTTTTTCTACTTCGCGTTTTTCTTCAATAATCTCGATAGCACGTTCGGTGCTTACTTCCATCGGATCATCCGTTTTTGGCAAAGAATAAAAAGTGCCATCGTGACGAATATACGGACCAAAACGACCGATAGCCACCGTCATCACCTTTTCTTCGAATTCGCCCACCTGACGAGGAAGTTTAAATAAGTCGAGCGCTTGTTCATACGTAATGCTTTCGATAGACTGATCGCGGCGTAAAGACGCAAAAACAGGCTTTTCTTCTTCTTCCACCGTACCAATTTGCGCCAACGGACCGTATTTCCCTATTTTTACCGAAAGTTGGCGACCACTTTTTGGATCTACACCCAAAATACGTTCGCCCACCTGACGTTCGGAGTTTTTCATTGTATCCTCTACAATAGGGTGGAATTTTTTATAAAATTTGTCGATAGATTCCGTCCACTTGATATCACCATCGGCAATATTATCGAATTCTTTTTCCACATCAGCCGTGAAATTATAGCTCAACACATCAGGAAAATATTCAGTCAAAAAGTCGGTAACAACGGTACCTATATCTGTTGGGAAAAGTTTTGATTTTTCAGCTCCGGTATTTTCGGCTTTGATTTTATCTGTAATCTTTCCTGCTTTTAATTTCAGTACATTATAGTCGCGTTTTGAAGCTTCACGATCCCCTTTTTCTACATACAAACGATTTTGAATAGTAGAGATAGTAGGCGCATACGTTGAAGGACGACCAATGCCCAACTCTTCGAGCTTACGTACCAGACTTGCCTCAGCATAACGTGGAGGTTTTTGCGAGAAACGCTCCTGTGCCACAATTTCTATTGGCATCAGTTTCTCTCCCTGATTCATTTTTGGCAACAATGAATCGTTTTCAGTATCCGCTTCATCATCGGTCGATTCCAGATATACTTTCAGGAATCCGTCGAAAACGATTACTTCACCTGAAGCTACAAACTGTTGCTTTACACCCGAGATACTTATATAGATAGATGTTTTTTCGAGTTCGGCATCTGCCATTTGCGAAGCAATGGTTCGTTTCCAAATCAACTCGTACAAGCGTTTTTCCTGCGATGTACCTTCTACGGTATGAGCATTCATATAACTTGGACGAATGGCCTCATGCGCTTCTTGTGCACCTTTACTTTTGGTAGTAAACTTGCGGATATGCACGTATTTTTCGCCTGCCATGCTGATAATCTCAGCTTTAGAGGTTCCCAATGCCAAATCGGAAAGATTTACCGAGTCGGTACGCATGTAGGTTATTTTTCCGGCTTCATACAGACGTTGAGCCACTTGCATGGTTTGCGATACAGAAAAGCCAAGCTTGCGTGCTGCTTCTTGTTGTAATGTAGAGGTGGTAAAAGGTGGTGCCGGTGATTTTTTAGCCGGTTTGGTGACGATACTGTCCACACTAAATTGTGCATCCTTGCATTTTTCCAAAAACGCCATAGCCTCGGCTTTTGTTGCAAAACGTTGTTGTAACTCAGCTTTCAACTCGATGGCTTTACCTGCTACGTCCACCGAATCGAAAATAGCATTAACACGATAGGTAGCTTCGGCAGTAAATTGATTGATCTCACGTTCACGCTCCACAATAAGTCGAACTGCAACTGACTGCACACGTCCGGCAGACAAGGATGGACGAATTTTGCGCCAAAGTATGGGTGAAAGTTCAAAACCCACAATGCGGTCGAGAACACGACGAGCTTGTTGGGCATCAACTAAATTTATATCAATATTCCGTGGGTTTTCAATCGCATGAAGAATAGCCTCTTTTGTTATTTCGTGAAAAACAATGCGGCGTGTATTTTCCGGCTTTAATTTCAGCTCTTCGTATAAGTGCCAGGCGATGGCTTCTCCCTCGCGGTCTTCATCGGACGCGAGCCATACAACTTCAGATTCCTTGCATGCTTTTTTTAATTCGGCTACTGTTTTTTTCTTATCAGTAGAAACGGCATATTGTGGTTGATAATTATTTTCGAAGTCAATACCTATTCCTTTTTCGGCCAAATCGCGGATATGCCCAAAACTGGACATTACATGATAGTCGCTTCCGAGGAATTTCTCTATCGTTTTAGCTTTAGCAGGAGACTCGACAATAACAAGGTTTTTAGGCATAGGAACGGATTAATTTACAATTTACAATATGTAATTTTCAAAATTGAGTGCAAAATAACAAAAACAAGTAGGTACGAGCCAAATTTTCAGCACATTATTTTTGTTTTTTATTGAATTTGGTAGAAAAACGGGCATATTTGATCCATGAAAATATATTATATTCACTAAACATGCATTTTTCATTGAAATATTGACTGTTATAATTCGCTAATAGTCAATATAAAAAATGACGGAATAACATTGAGTCATCCCGTCATTGAAACTATATATTTTATCTTTTGTGCAATCCACATTCTTTTTGATCGGGATTTTCCCACCACCATCGTCCGGCACGAATATCTTCACCCGGCTCAATGGCTCGCGTACATGGCTGACAACCGATACTTGGAAAACCTTTGTCGTGGAGTTTATTGTAGGGAACCTGATGCTGTTTGATATAATCCCACACCTGCTGTTCCGTGAAATTAATCAGTGGGTTGAGTTTTATAAGTTGGTTACCTTCGTCCCACTCTACCATTTGTACGGCCTGCCGAGTAACCGATTGGTCGCGACGCAAACCGCAAATCCAAACATCGAGACCCGCAAATGCCCGCTTCAATGGTTCCAGTTTACGAACCTGACAGCATCTTTTTCGTTGGTCTATACCATTATAAAAGAGATTAACTCCTTCCGCCTTTACCATTTTTTCCACTTCGGTGTGATCGGGAAAAAAAACTTCGAGTTTTATGTCGTACTTCGAATTGGTCCGCTCAATCAAACTGTAGGTTTCGGGAAAAAGCCGACCTGTATCCAACGTAAAAATACGTGTATCCTTATCTACCTTGACAACCAGATCGGTCAAGACCTGATCTTCGATTCCCAAACTGGACGACAAAGCAATCTTGCTTTTGTATTCTTCCAGAAAGAAACGAAGCACTTCTTCGGGCGACTTGTCCTGGAATTGTTGGTTGAGTTGTTCTATATTCATGATACTAATTTCATTGATATTTGTCCTTCGGACGATATTACTTTCAGTGACATTAACTTCGTTTTAATTATCATATCGTCCGAAGGACAAATATCTTTAATATCAGCGAAGCTTATATCGATTTTTTAAATGGCAAACGATTCATCTTCCAAATCATGAACAATCATTCCGGCACCAACGGTTTCGAAGGTATTTTCGTCAATCAGCACCAAACTACCGGTAATGCGGTTTTCCTGATACGAATCGTACTTAAGCGGTTTCATTGCTTTAATAGTAATGTGTGCAATATCGTTTACATTTACGGTTTTATCATCCAAAATATTTTCCAGCGTATTGATGTTTACTTTATAGTGTACCTCTTTGATAATGGCACGTGTTTCGTCGGTTGCATGACGAATGATATATTTCCCACCCACATTTAATGGTCGGTGATTCAGCCAGCAAACCATAACCGATACATTGGCACTAACAGTTGGTTTATGTTCATCCGATTTTACAATAATATCGCCACGACTAATGTCGACATTATCAGCCAAACGGATAGAAACAGATTGTGGAGTAAATGCCTCTTCGAGCGATTGATTTCCTTCGTCGATAGCCACGATTTTGGAGGCTGTCTTCGATGGCAAAACAGTTACTGCATCGCCCACTTTAAAGCTACCACCCGAGATACGACCGGCGTATCCGCGGTAATCGTGAAACTCATCACTGTAGGGGCGAATAACGTATTGCACAGGGAAACGAGCCGGTAGTTTCGTTTCATCAACACGTACAGGCAATGTTTCGAGCAAGTGCAACAAGGTTTCGCCTTTGTACCAGGGTGTATTGGTAGAAGCATCCACCACATTGTCGCCATTCAAAGCCGAAATGGGGATAAAGATGACATTCTTCAACTTTAATATTTTGGAAATTTCTTCGTATTCCTTCTTAATCGTATTGAAAACATCTTCTGAGAAGCCAACCAAATCCATTTTATTGATGGCTACCACCACATTGGGTATTTGCAGCAACGAAGCTATGTACGAGTGGCGTTTACTTTGCTCGATAATTCCATTGCGGGCATCGATAAGAATAATGGCCACATCGGCAGTAGAAGCCCCTGTCACCATGTTACGAGTATATTCAATATGTCCCGGAGTGTCGGCAATAATAAATTTACGTTTAGGGGTAGCAAAATAGCGGTAAGCCACATCGATGGTAATACCTTGCTCCCGCTCGGCACGAAGTCCATCGGTGAGCAACGCAAGGTTTACTTCATCGCCCAGACCAAGACGCTTGCTCGCATCTTTTACGGCTTGCATCTGATCTTCGAAAATAGATTTGCTATCATAAAGCAATCGGCCGATAAGTGTGCTCTTGCCATCATCCACGCTTCCTGCAGTACTAAACCGCAAAAGCTCCATATCTAAATATCCTATTGTATCTTTTGTTTGTGTTGACATAATCTTGTTTTTGTTCAATTGTGAATTGTAAATTATCAATTATGAATTGATTAGAAATATCCCGCCTTCTTTCTGTCTTCCATAGCTGCTTCGGAGCGTTTATCGTCCGATCGTCCACCTCGTTCGGTAACACGCGAGCTGGCTATTTCGTCGATAATATCTACTAATGAGTTGGCCGTTGAAAGCGTCAAACCGGTACAGGTAATATCACCGATAGTACGACAACGAACTTGTTTCAGCTCCACCTTTTCGGTTGGTTTACGCGGAATGGCATCCAAAGCTGCATAAATTACTCCGTCGCGTTCAAACACTTCCCGTTCGTGCGTATAATATAATGATGGAAGAGGGATGTTTTCTTGTAAAATATATTGCCATACGTCCATCTCCGTCCAGTTACTGATGGGGAAGACTCGGAAGTGCTCACCCAGTTGTTTTTTACCGTTGAAAATGTTCCACAATTCCGGACGTTGGTTTTTAGGATCCCATTGTCCAAACTCATCGCGGTGTGAAAAGAAACGCTCTTTGGCTCGGGCTTTTTCCTCGTCGCGCCGAGCACCACCCAATGCAGCATCAAATTTATGCTGTTCGAGCGTATCCAGCAATGTAACCGTTTGTAGTTTATTACGACTGGCCGCATATCCTTTCTCCTCGACCGCACGACCTGTTTTTATCGATTCTTCGACCGAACCCACTATTAAGTCGGCACCCAACAGCTCCACTAATTCATCGCGATACGTAATGGTTTCTTCAAAATTATGTCCTGTGTCGATATGTACAAATGGGAATGGAATGGCAGCCGGGTAAAAGGCTTTGTAAGCCAAATAAGCCATTACGATAGAATCTTTTCCGCCCGAAAAAAGCAAGGCCGGTTTTTCGAACTGTGCCGCCACTTCACGTAAAATGAAGATTGACTCGGACTCTAATTCTTTGAGGTGAGTTAGTTTGTAGCTCATAGATATTGTTGGATTGTGTAATTGTTGATTTATGGAATTGAATACGATGCAAAATTACGTCGCACATCAACGCAAAAGAATACCACAATAGAAGTAAATCTATACCATAAACAGGGTACACAACGCATATACCTTGTTGAGCGACAAAACTCGAGCCTACAAAACATAAACTATCATTTTATCAGAAAAACATCTGCTTTAAGCTTAAAAGTACGTTGCGGAGCAGTAGCACCACATGCTTTAAACATAAAACAATGTGCTTTTTGTCAAAAACAATGTGCTTTAGGTGCCATACCACGTGCTTTGAGCATCATACCATGTGCTTTGAACATAAAAGCATGTAGTATAGACTCCAAATCAGACCTTTCATATAATAACCCCAACCTATATCATTTGCCCAAATATATATTTTATATAATTATCTTGAAATTAGTTTGATTATTAATTAGAATGAGTTTACCTTTACACTCCAATTTATTTTGGTCATAAAATATTTATTTTGATATGCATTTATTAGTTGTAGGCATTAATTTTAAAACAGCAGATGTCAGCATCCGGGAGAAACTTCATTTTTCTAATGAAATAAAACCGAAGGCGTTGCATCTCCTGAACACATATAAATCAATAAAAGGCAGCGTAATACTATCTACCTGTAATCGGGTGGAAATTTACACCTCGGTAAGCGATGTGGAAAAAGGGAGCAATGAAGTTCTTGATTTTATCAGTACGTTTCATTCCATTCCTACTGAACAGCTTTTGCCAATTGTGTATAAAAAGAACTGTCAGGATGCAGTGGTGCACCTCTTCAAAGTGGCATCCAGCTTAGATTCGATGGTATTGGGCGAATATCAGATTCAGGGACAGGTGAGAGATGCCTATTTCGAAGCAATGAATAGCGAATCCACTAACGGTCTGCTGAATAAGGTATTTCAAACAGCTATTCAGATAGGTAAAAAGGTCCGCTCTGAAACAAAAATAGGCGATGGATCGGTATCAGTAGCCACATTGGCGGTGGATATGGTAAAGCAAATTTTTGGCGACCGCGAAAACGTCAACATACTTTTGATAGGTGCCGGTAAAATATCTAACCTTACAGCCGATTATCTTCAACAGAAGTTTAAAAACTGCAATATAACGTTGGCAAACAGATCGGGAGCTACCGAGTTGGCGGAACGCTTCGACGCTAGAACCATCGAGTACTCAGATCGTTTCACAGGCATTCTCGAAAACGACATCATCATTGCTTCTACCAGTGCGCCCAACTTTATTGTTTGTCGCCATGAAATAAACATGATGGAAGAAGCACTGCAAGGCAAAACCCGTATTTTTATCGATTTGTCCATACCCCGAAACATAGATCCGGAAATCAATAACATTGACAACTGCTTCGTTTACTCTATCGATGACATTAACAAAATAATTGACTCTAACCTCGACAAAAGAACACTTGAAGTGTCGAAGGCCGAAGAAATTATCAAGGATATTTCGGAAGATTATTTTGAATGGTATTCCAAACAATTCATTATGCCGGCCATGGCCGAAATAAAAAAAGGATTGGTGGTGGTAAAACAAAGTACACTTGATCTGCACGAAGCATTTACAAATAAACTGGACGAAGGACAAAAAGAGAATTTGAATAAAGTATTGGATGCCTATTCCGACAGAATTATCAAAGTCATCATGTCCAATCTGAGAAAAGCAAGTACCAGAGAGGAAATGATTTCCATTACTAAAACATTGAAAGATTCCTTTACCATAGAACCTCATGAGGATGAATAGAAAATACATCGTTGCTACCCGCCCCAGTTTGCTGGCGTATACTCAAACGCAGCAAACGGTTGAATTGCTGAAGGCACAACATCCGGATTGCGAATTTGAAATCGTAAAAATATCTACTCACGGCGATGCTGTAACCGATAAACCCCTGACTGCTTTTGGCGGCACCGGGGTTTTTGTCAAAGAACTGGAGAATGCTATTCTGGAAGGCAGAGCCGATTTTGCCATTCATAGCCTGAAAGATGTACCCAGTATTCAGCCCGAAGGGTTAGTGCTCGCTGCCTTCCCTACAAGGGAAGATCCACGCGATGTGTTGCTTATCAAAAACGGACTCAGCATTGATGAATTGAATGAGAATTGCACCATTGGGACAGGTAGTCCGCGCCGCATTGTGCAGATTGCCGAACTAAAACCCAGAGCGACGTTTACCGATTTGCGTGGCAATATTGATACCCGTTTAAAAAAACTCGAAGAGGGTCAATACGATGCCATAGTGCTTGCCGCTGCAGGGCTACGAAGACTGGGGAAAGACATTGATGCAAAAGCATTTCTACCCGTCGACAGATGCGTACCTGCCATTGGACAAGGTGCGATAGCCATAGAATGTCGCAAGGATGATGACGAAACAATAGCATTGCTTCGAACCATCAACAACAAGGATACCGAAACAGCTATTCTTGCCGAAAGAGCATTTATGAAAACCGTAGGTGGAGGATGTAAATTTCCATTGGGAGCTTATGCCACTATCCAAAATGAAACGGTACAACTGGCAGTTATGCTGGGGAACCATCACACGCAGCAAATCATTCGGTTTTCAGATCAGGCAGATGTTTCCGGGGCTGAAAAACTAGGACAAAAACTAGCTGAAAAAACTATAGCAGAAGCCAATAAACTGGGAATAGAGATATTGAAATAAAGGGAGGTCGGAATTCCGATTCCGACAAATTAAGTTCAACAACGCCATGAGCACATTAACTGGAAAAATAATCATTTCTACCCGACCGCTGACTGAAGATGACACCATCAAAAATCATCTGACAGCCAAAGGAGCTTGTGTGCTTGATTTTCCGATGATAAGAACTTCCGGCGTTGAACTATCTGCCGAACAGACATCGATACTTCGAGCCATAAATGAGTACGAGTGGATAGTGTTTACCAGCAAGAATGGAGTCATTCATTTTTACAAACAGTTGAATGCGTTGAACATTGATGAAAAAATAATAGCTGGTAAGAAAATAGCCGTTATTGGTAAAAGCACAGGCGAAGAAGTTCTAAAACATAACGGAAGCACGCACCTTATATCGTCGGGAAAAACTTCGGAAGATTTATTGACCGAAATACAAAAAGAAATTAAGCCTACTGATAAAATACTGTTGGCGCTTGGTGAACTGGCAGAAGATAAACTCGAAAAAGGACTGGCTCCCATCTGCATAGTTCATCGTATAAATGTATATAAAACAATAGAATTGGAATATACAACCAATGATCTTATTAATCGGATAAGAGATGATAATTATCAGATGATACTCTTTACCAGCCCATCCGGATTTCGGAATTTCAACAAAATAATGCTTGCAAACAATATAACATCTGAAGTCAGGGCTGCATGCATCGGCAAGACCACTGAAATGGAACTATTGAAAAACAATTGTCACCCGTTGGTTGTTTCTCCGAAGTCGGATGCAGAGAGTTTTGCAAACGAGATAGAACGATTTTTACAACAACAATAAAAATAGATAACATATGTCATTTCCAGTAACAAGACTCCGTCGCCTAAGAAAGAATCCGATTCTTAGAAGCATGATTTCAGAAACGTCCATCAGTGCTGATGATTTAATCATGCCGTTATTTGTTTGTCCGGGAACAAACGTGAACAATCCTATTTCGTCCATGCCGGGCAATTCGCAATTATCCATCGACTTATTGTTGGAAGAGTGCGCCAGAATACTTGCTGCGGGCGTCAAATCGGTTTTGCTTTTTGGAATCCCTGAAAGTAAAGACGAAGACGGTCATGTGGCTTGTGAACACAATGGAATTGTTCAGAAAGCCATCCGCGCCATAAAAGGGCAGTTTGGAAATGACTTGTTGATAGTAGCCGATGTTTGTAACTGCGAATATACAACGCACGGACATTGCGGAACGATAGTGGATGGTGATGTAGACAACGACCTTACTTTGGTAACGCTTGCCAGTCAATCGTTATCGCTGGCACAAGCCGGTGCTGATGTGATTGCACCAAGCGACATGATGGATGGACGTGTAAAGAAAATCCGTGAAATATTGGACGAAAACGGCTTTAGCCAAACACCCATCATGGCTTACTCGGCCAAATATGCTTCCGGCTTTTACGGCCCATTCCGCGATGCTGCCGAATCGGCTCCAAAATTTGGCGACCGCCGCAGCTACCAAATGAATCCTGCCAACTCCGACGAAGCCATGCGCGAAATTGCTCTTGATATCGAAGAAGGAGCTGATATCGTAATGGTAAAACCGGCTATGAGTTACCTTGACATTATTTACCGGGCAAAACAAACCTTCAATATCCCCGTAGCAGCTTACAGTGTGAGTGGTGAGTTTTCGATGATAAAAGCTGCCGGAGCAAATGATTGGATTGATCAGGAACGTATTATGATGGAAGTGGTACTGTCTATCAAACGTGCCGGTGCCGACATTATCATTACTTATTTTGCTAAAGAAATTGCAGAAGTATTAAACAGAAAATAAACCCCTAGCCCCTAAAGGGGAACTATGCAAGTTCGTCTTTATAATTACTGATTCAAAAAAAACATTAACAAAAATCGCCCACTAAACTAAGTTCTCAAATATGAAACATGCTTAGTTCCCCTTTAGGGGCTAGGGGTAATTATTATATCATGGACATACAAAATAGCAAAACAGCTTTTAAAACCGCATGCGAAGTAATTCCGGGTGGTGTAAATTCTCCGGTAAGAGCTTTCAAAAGCGTAGGTGGACAGCCCGTTTTAATCAGCAAGGGCAAAGGTTCAAAGATAACCGACATTGACGGAAACGAATATATAGATTTTATCAGTTCGTGGGGTCCATTAATCCTAGGACACGCTTACCAACCTATCGTAGAAGCTATTCAGCGGACTGCAGAGCTGGGAACAAGCTACGGCGCACCCACCTTGGCAGAAACCGAAATGGCAGAACTAATCGTGAGCATGGTGCCGTCTATCGAAATGGTAAGAATGGTGAGCTCCGGTACCGAAGCTACCATGAGTGCCATCCGCTTGGCACGTGGCGTGACCGGAAGAAGTAAAATTCTGAAATTTGCAGGTTGCTATCATGGTCATGGCGATAGTTTTTTAATCAAAGCCGGCTCGGGGGCGCTGACGCTTGGATTGCCGGATAGTCCGGGTGTTCCCGAAAGCATTGCTAAAGATACACTGACAGCTAATTACAACGATCTACCTTCCGTAGAAAAAATGTTTGCTGAATATGCAAACCAAATTGCAGCTATCATCGTTGAACCTGTGGCTGCCAATATGGGTACGGTCCTTCCACAAAAAGGATTTTTGGAAGGACTACGAAAAATTACCGAAGACAATGGAGCTTTGTTGATTTTTGACGAAGTCATTACCGGTTTCAGGTTATCGCCCGGTGGTGCACAACAATACTACGGCGTGATGCCCGACATTACAACTCTTGGTAAAATTATTGGTGGTGGCTTACCTGTTGGGGCTTACGGTGGAAAAAAATCCGTTATGCAACAGTTAGCACCCGTTGGACCTATCTATCAGGCCGGAACATTATCGGGAAATCCGTTGGCTATGGCTGCCGGACTGGAAATGCTCAAAACATTGAAAAACAATCCGTCTATCTACGAAGAACTGGAACGCAAAGCAGCTAAGTTTGAAAAAGGATTAAAAGAAAATTTACAAAAAACCGGTGTAAAAGCAGTTATCAATCGAGTTGGATCATTGCTGACTATGTTTTTTACCGACCTGGAAAAAGTTGATTCATTCGAAGCTGTAATGAAATCCGATCAGGCCAAGTATGCCAAATATTTTAGTCTGGCACTTGAAGCAGGCATTTATTTAGCACCATCTCAGTTCGAAGCTGCCTTTATCTCCAACGCGCACAGCGACGAAGATATTGAAAAAACAATTGAAGCCAGTTATCAGGCGATGATGAAATTATAATTTCGGGAGCCCCGAATTCCAATTCGCGATTCTTGTAAACATCAAATTTGTACGAATAAAATTAGCATACTCATAAATAAAATCAACGCGAGTTGGAACTCGCAAGACCCAATTAATAACACCATGTCAAACTCAATATTCATAGATACTCTCAAAGGCGTTAAACGCGAAAGACCACCGGTTTGGTTTATGCGCCAGGCAGGTCGGGTTCTCCCCTCTTATCTCGAACTACGCAAGCAACATAGTTTCCGAGAATTAATGCTAAACCCTGAGTTGGCAGCAGAAGTTACTTTATTACCTGTAAATGATTTAGGCGTAGATGCGGCTATCTTATTTTCCGACATTCTTATCATTCCCGAAGCATTGGGAATGGATCTGAAATTTACGGATAAAGGTCCTATTTTTGATAATCCGTTGCAAGATGCCAGAAATCAACTATCATCGTTGAAAGCCGATAGTTCTAAATTAGAACATGTGTACAAAGCGCTGGACATTATCAAAAAACAAAAGCCTGAAGATGTTGCTCTGATTGGATTTTGCGGGGCACCGTTTACCACTTTCTGCTATATGGTAGAAGGCAATAGCGCCAACCATAATTTTTCGAATGCTATCAAACTGTTCTACAACGATCCAAAATTGTCGGCACAAATTCTGGAAATAATTACCGAACTTTCCATTGAATACGCCACTACACAAACAGAACATGGCATTGATGTGTTTCAACTATTCGAAACGCATGCAGGCCTGATTCCTTCCGAAATGTATATCGAACGTATCATGCCTTTTGTAAACAGAATAACCAATGCGGTGAGAAGCAAAAATACACCTGTGATATTTTTCCCTAAAGGATTGGGTATAGGATTGGCGCATATCAACTATGATGTGGCCGATTTCGTAGGTATCGACTGGCAATACTCCCTATCAGAGGCCAGAACATTGTGCGACAACAGCGTGGGTGTGCAAGGAAATCTTGATCCACGTATTTTGGCTGTCGACAACAAAGAAATTCTGGAAGCAGAACTTGAAAAATATAAAGCTTTCGGTCAACAAAATCTGAATTGGATTTTTAATACCGGTCATGGACTTTCGCCCGACAATAAACTTGAAAACGTAAAGTTTGTTGTGGATTGGGTAAAAAAGACCAATTGGAACAGAGACTAAATAATTCCCAACATGAAAATAACTCCCGAATTTTTAAATAAATACAATAAAACTGGCCCACGATATACAAGTTATCCGCCGGCCACCAGTTTTAGTACCAAATTTACGACTGCCGACTTTATTCCGGCAGTTATAAAGTCGAATGCGCAATACCCCGAAAGTATCTCTATTTATATTCATATTCCGTTTTGTCCGCAACTTTGCTTTTTTTGCGGTTGCAACACTTCGGCATTCGAAAGTGCAGCTAAAGTGCGACGTTATATCGATTGTGTGTTGAAGGAAATTGATACCGTGGCACAACATATCGACAAGAAGCGTAAAGTGAGTCAGGTTCACTGGGGTGGTGGTACGCCAAATTCCATCAATTTCGATTATATTCAGGAAATTATGGAGAAAATTTCTTCCCATTTTGAATATACAGGGAATGCCGAAATCGCCATCGAATGTAGTCCGGCAGATCGGAAGAGCGTCG
>OBMA010001246.1_pt1 | contig 15573 bp, 16 predicted proteins | sample 1539141 | NCBI WGS metagenome assembly OBMA01 (sample SAMEA3991484, study PRJEB22521) | metagenome | biome: anthropogenic terrestrial biome; feature: sewage plant; material: raw primary sludge | place: Sweden | collected 2012-09-26 | reverse complement strand
CATCCCGTCAGACACAAACACGCAGCAGCCATGACTGCAGTGCCACATTTACAAAAGATATTGTTCATTGATAAAAAAATTGAATAGTTAATCAAAATCAAAGAGTAATCACTTCAAGGTCACGCGGCACATAAACAGGACCAGCAAACACCGTCTGTCCTTCCGCCACATATCTGTCGCGCCGCTCCTCTATGGGAGTACGTGCCTCCGTGTGGAACAAGAGTGTGGCTTTGGCGTTCAGACTGGCCGCATTGCGGCAGGAGTCGAGCACCGTGCCATGATGTTTCTCGTAAGGGTGGAACTTGTCCCGTTCGGAATAGAGACAATAGGCCTCCTGCATCAGCAAGTCGGAATTTTCCACATAGCGGCGGTCCTCCTCATTGAACGGCTCATCGCCAAGGAATGACAATTTTTTGCCGCTAAGCAGACTGCAAGTGAACCCATGCTGAAGTTCCTTGGTGCTATGGAGGTCAAAGAATGTAGTCCGACGGCCCAATATGTCCAGCGAATCGCCATCAGCAACGGGACGAAACAGAATACGCGTGCCAAAGGTACTGGCAGTGAGTTGCGGCTTCATCACCAGACGGGAGATAGTCTGTATGGCATCCAGCGACTTTGGATGTCCGTATATGACAAAATTACCAGTATACCGGTTTTTGATAATGTGTTGCGAGATAGCCCTCACCATCCACACCAATCCCAAAATATGGTCACTATGATTGTGTGATATGAAGGCATGATGAATATTCAATTCAGAAATACCTGCCAATTCCAATTGACGCAATATGCCATTGCCACCACCTCCGTCCACCAGGAAATGTTCGCCACTGGCATCATCTGACAGGGTGAAACAAGTATTATAAATTTTGGTAACCAGGGCGGCACCAGTACCCAGCATTGTTATCCGTTCCATTGCACTTTTATTTATCAACATAAAAGTAGCAAAAAACAAGTCACAAAAAAAGCCTCGGAGCAAATAATTGCTTCGAGGCCTATAAAGTTATGTTTTAATCTAATTGATTAGAAAACCCATCCCAGACGAACTGATGGCTGAGCGTATGGAGCAAAAGTGGTTGTCTTATAAGCATTGTCACCATCGTTGTCTTCATCTTTAGATGTATACATGAAGCCGATACCAAACTCGACACCTACATACAGGTTCTGAGAGAAGTAATAGTTCATACCAGTGAAGGCATCTACACCAAAACCACGGTTGTCAAGATCTTCGGTTGTTTTACCATTTACCTTGGTTTTATCATTACCAGCCTCAAAAATCAACTCACCACCAATGTATGGAGTGAATTTGTTGGTGCCTTTGAATGAATAAGTGATACCAGGGGCAAAAGAGATGGTTCTATTGTCGGTCTTCGTATCAGTAGCCTCGTCATCTGTTGATTTTACATTCCAACCCAAACCGGCACGAACGCTGATATTATTGTTGATTGAATAGCCACCATTCAAACGGCCATTCTCCAAACCAACTTCACCACCCAAATTGCTGAAAGGGCAGAAACCAACTTCAACATTTACTTTGCCAGCAGCTGGCTTAACTGAACCAGACTCCTCTGCGTTTGCAGCAAAAACAGCTGCGAACAAAGATACAGCAAGAAATAATACTTTTTTCATTTTCTTTTTTGTTATTTGTTATTTTTATTCTCTTCTAAAACCGACGCAAAGGTATATCAAAAACAAAAATCTGCAAATGTTTTTTGAAATTTTTTTTGGTCAATTCTTAAAATTTATTCACCAATAAATCAACAAGTTACAAAAACAACAATCATAAGTATCTGATTATTTTTATGTTACATAACATATTTTGGAAACATAAAATGTTAAAAAGAACCGGACAAAATCCGTATAATTTTATTTTACAAAACGGGTAACAAAATTGATATATATTCAGTATATATCAATTTCAGGAGGTTCTGATATAAAAATAGTAACTTTGCATCATGAAAGACAAGCTATTCACACCCAGCTACGGATTCATACTTGCCGCCAATTTTCTGCTGTACTTTGGATTTTGGCTGTTGACACCCATACTACCCTTTTATATAACGGAAGCATTCAAAATTTCAATCTGCGAGTGGCCCCCCCACTTCCAGCAGAACCGTCTGCGATAAAAAAAAGGAGTTGCACCCGACGGCACAACTCCATTTCTCTATTTATAATTACGTATCAGTACAGAACTGGTCCTACTGACACCCCGAATATTCCTCAATAAGATTCCTCTTCGTTCGGAAAATTTTGGTTCTTCACATCTGCCGAATAAGATTTAACCGCATTGGATACCATCTCAAACATATTGGCATAGTGGCGCACAAACTTCGGTTTGAAATCCGGATTGGCGCCCAGCATATCCTGGCTTACCAGCACTTGTCCGTCAACACCGTTACCGGCGCCAATACCTATTATAGGAATACGCACCGAAGCAGCGGCTCTCTGAGCCAATTCGGCAGGTACTTTTTCCAGCACCAACGCATAGCAGCCCGCATTCTCCAGCAATTTCACATCCCGCAACAGTTTCTCCGCCTCGGCATCCTCCTTGGCGCGGACCGAATATCCTCCGAAGCAGTTGACCGACTGTGGGGTAAGTCCCAGATGTCCCATAACAGGCACACTGGCACGAATAATATAACTGATGGTCTCGATAAAACTTTCTCCGCCTTCCAGTTTGACAGAGTCGGCCCCCGTCTCCCTTATGATGCGCACCGCATTCTCGGCAGCCTCCTTTTTGCCAATCTGATAGCTGCCAAACGGCATATCTATCACCACATGGGCACGCTTGGCCGCACGGGCCACACTGCGTCCGTATATTATCATTTCGTCCACCGTTATAGGCAATGTGGTGGCATTGCCCTGCATCACATTAGAGGCAGAATCACCCACCAGCAGCGCATCCACTCCAGCCTGATCCATGAGGGTAGCCATGGTGTAATCGTAGGCAGTGAGCATGGCTATTTTTTCGCCACGCACCTTCATAGCTGTAAAATCTTTGACAGTAACTTTCTTTATCTGTTCTGACATATCTAATTTTGGAATCTAAAATCAATTACAAATGTAAGAAATAAAACGACACAAAACATGGAACAACGATGAATGTAATACACATTTAATCAATCCTTCGCCTCAATTTTCTGCACACATTCAGGTGCAATATAGGGAGAAGCCACAGCCACAATGTCGGCTATGCGCACCACCACACAACGGTTGCTGCGTACCCGCAAATACTCCCCCTCAATGCCCGCCAATGGGCCACTGGTCACCCGCACCATTTCTCCCCGCTTTGCTGTAGCCCTGTCAGCATCCAGATAGAGCACTTCATCCGTGAGGGAGGCGATGCGCATAAAGCTGTCCATCTGAACTTCTTCTATCAACAGGGGGCGCCCCGTGGCGGCGTCCATGGCATAACGCACACTTGCAAGCTGAGTGGCACGCTTCAGGTCATCGAGTTGCTGACGTGTAGAATGGACAAAACAATAGCCACGCAGGGCCGACACCAGATAACGCTTGCCATCCTCAGTATGCGCGTACCGCTTGGGCATAAAGGTTTCCACTCCATGTTCTCCCAAGTACCGGCGTTCTGCCGCCCCGTGGGCTGCCGACAAACGCAGCAAATACCATTGTTCATTTTCATCTTCCTGCTGTTCCATTTCTTTTCCGTTTTATTCTTTACAAAGATTATGCAAAGATACGCAAAAAGAGTAATCCGTTTTTAGTTATGCCAAAATGAGTAAAACAATTACCTTTGCAGAAAGAAAGAAGAGTGATGCGTATGGAAAGCAATAAAAAAAAGATAAACAAGGGGAGTCTCGGCTTTCGTCTGTTCAGAGGTTATGTGCACTTGTTCAACCGTTTCATGTTCTTCAGACGGATTCACATAGTCGGTGCCGACCATTTACCGACGGATGGACAGCCGCTGCTGGTAGCCTGCAACCATCAGAACACCATGATTGACCCGCTGCAGGTCATCTTTGCCCTCCGTCCCCGCCGCGCCTGCATATTTGCCAGAGCGAGCGTATTCAGCAATAAATGGGCCGGTATGTTTATGCGCTGGATTGGAGCCCTTCCTGCCTACAGAATGCGCACCGATGGAGAAAACGCCTTGCCCCACAACAAAGACTCATTTGCCGAGGCTGGCGACCGAATGATGAAAGGCGAGGCCGTTGTCATATTTCCCGAAAGCTATCACCAGGACAAGCACCACTTGGGCGACTTCTCATTGGGGTATCTGCGTATGGCCTTCGAGACTGCCGAGCGATACCATTTTGAACAGGACATAAGCATATTGCCCATGGCCCATCACTATTCCAGCTATTTCGGAGCCCGCTATGAAGTCCAATTATCAATAGGTACGCCCATACCGCTCAGCCCCTACTATGAGGCATACAAAGCCAAGCCACGCACCACACAGCGCAACGTGAACGCGTTGGTGAGAGAGCAGATTGAACAGATGATGGTGGATGTTCATGACGAGCCCCACTACCTCGCCATCGACTACATTCGCCGTAGCTATGCCGATACCTATGCCAGGCAACATGGACTGAACCCTGACAGGTATGCCGACAGAACCCGGGCCGAACAACAATTAATAGTCCTGCTGGAAAATGCCTATCGGAACGATGAAAACGGCACACGGAAAACCTATCAGCTGGCGGAAGACATCAGACAAAAAGAGAATATCAATCGGCTTGACGACAAGGATTTTGAACAATGCACAGGACTTCTGCCGACCTTGATGAAAAGTTCAGGTCTTATCATCACTTTCCCGCTGTTCATCTTTTCCCTATGGCCCAATGCCCCTATCTACCTCATTTATCACAAGCTGCAAAAAAAGGCTCCCGATATGTTCAAAAGTTCACTGCTATACGGCACCTGCGTTCTCATCGGCATCCCTCTTTTTTACCCACTCAGCACACTTTTATGTGCCTTTCTGTTTCATTCGGTATGGATATCTTTTGTATATTTGTTAATTCAACCCATACTGAGCATCTTGGCATGGGAATATACAAAATCGGTCAAACATGCAATCAACAGTTGGCATTACTGCCGATGCGCCATCGCTGAAAAAACGAAAATAAAAAAATGGCGAGAAGAATTACGAAGCCAAATTGCTCGTATGGAACAATAATTGCATAGACAACATCAATAGACAGTAACAAACCGAAGAGAAGAGACAATAAATATGAACAGAAGAGTTGTGATAACAGGAATGGGCATCTACTCCTGCTTGGGCAAGACACTGGACGAAGTAAAAGAATCGCTCTACCAAGGAAAATCGGGCATCATATTCGACCCCATACGCAAGGAAATGGGGTTCAGATCGGCCTTGACCGGCCACGTCGACTTGCCCAATCTGAAAGGTGTGCTCACCCGCAACCAGCGTGTATATATGCCCGAGCAGGCACAATATGCCTATGTGGCCACTGCCGATGCGCTCAAAGCGGCGGGACTCACTCCCGACTACATGGAGAATCACGAAGTGGGACTGCTGTATGGCAACGACAGCAGCGCCGAGCCAGTAGTGAAAAGTGTGGATGCCATGCGGGAGAAGAATGACACAACCTTGATTGGTTCGGGCGGAATATTCAAATCGATGAACTCCGCTGTGACCATGAATCTGTCATGCATCTTCAAGCTGAGAGGCATCAGCCTGACCGTTTCGGGGGCTTGCGCCAGTGGCTCCCATGCCATAGGTCTGGGTTCTCTGCTCATCAAATGGGGGCTGCAAGATTGCGTGGTGTGCGGCGGCGCACAAGAGACCAATCCCTACTCCGTTTGCAGTTTCGATGGAATCAGCGCCTTCTCTACCCGAGAGGAGGAACCGGCCAAAGCATCCCGTCCATTCGACCGTGACCGTGACGGCCTGGTGCCCAGCGGAGGCGGTGCCACTGTCATCATTGAGAGTTACGAATCGGCCATCAAAAGGGGGGCGCCCATTCTGGCGGAAGTGCTGGGATACGGATTTTCGTCAAACGGCGACAACATAGCAGTCCCCAATGTTGACGGACCTGCCCGCTCGCTTGAAATGGCCATTCGCGAGGCTGGAATTGACAAAAAGGAAATAGGATATATCAATGCCCATGCCACTTCAACTCACGTGGGTGACCAAAATGAGGCAAAGGCAATTGCTGCCGTCTTTGACGGGCTGCACCCCGAAGTAACCTCCACCAAGTCACAAACAGGACACGAAATGTGGATGGCTGGTGCCAGTGAGGTGATTTACTCCATGCTGATGATGCAAAATGGATTCATCGCCCCGAATATCAATTTTGAACACCCTGACGAGGACTCAGCAAAACTGAACATACCTGCCGAAAGGATTGATAAGAACTTCGACACGTTTCTATCCAACTCTTTCGGTTTCGGTGGAACCAACTCCACACTCGTCATTCGAAAATTCAAAAAAGACTGACCAATTACCCCTGCATCATGACGAACTGAAAAATTTTTTCACAAATGATGCAGCTACAATTTTCATGACGTAAAAGACGTTATAAATAAAGACCAACAGGAAAAAATTTCAATATAACATCAATCTAAAGTTTATATGGATAAAAACGAATTGATTAAAAAGGTCAATAGCGCATTGGCCGAAGAATTTGAAGTGGAAGAATCGGATATTACTCCTGAAGCCAACATAAAACAGACACTCAGCCTTGACAGTCTGAGCTTAGTGGATATGGTGGCCCTCATTGAAGAAAATTTTGGAATAAAGATAACGGGGCAAGAGGTGGCACAGATTCTTACATTCGGTGCGCTCTATGACTTCATAGAAACCAAGACAAAAGGATAAAAATGAACAAAGAACCGCTCTATCAGGGTGAAAAAATCAAAGACCTGATACCGCAACGAGAACCCATGATGATGATTGACAGCTATTACGGCGGCAACGGAAATGAGGGTGTAGCCGGGCTGACCATCAAAGACAACAACATATTCTGCGAGAACGGAATGCTGCACGAGCCAGGAATAGTGGAACATGTGGCACAAACAGCAGCCGCATTCAATGGCTACAACAACCGGATATCGGCCCAGAATGGAGGAGAACCCCATATCGGCTACATCGGTGATGTGAAAAACTGCATCATCAACCGGCTGCCCAATGTGGGAGAAACCATTATCACACACATCACCCTGATTACCAGAGTGCTGAATGTGGGACTGATGACCGCAGAAACAAAAGTAAACGACGAGGTGATTGCCACCTGCCAGATAAAATTGTTCGAGAAAACGGACTGATGCTTTCATCCTATCAATATGCTATTAGATAACTATTTCTACATCGAGAAGCAAGAAAAAGACGAAGAAGACTTTCTCTTTTTGGTGCGACTGAATACGGAGCACCCCATCTTTAACGGACATTTTCCAGGTAATCCCATCTCTCCTGGGGTATGCAACATTCAGATGATAAAGGAATGTGCCGAAAGAATAATGGGCTGCCAACTGAGGCTTGACAACATCAAGCAATGCAAATTCAGCAATCTCATTATCCCCTCCAGCGAGCTGCGCATCACCATCAGCATCCGTCTGCAACAGATAGAGGGCGACCGCATCAAGTTGCACGGCATCATCAGCACTGGAGATATCAAGAACACAGAACTGAAAGCCGAGGGCAAAATGATTCTATAAAAAAACAAAATATGAGGATAATATATACACACGGAACAGAATCGGCCAACACGGAAGATGAAGTGAAAGAGTTGCGCAAATTGCTGCCCGAGTGGAAAATAGAGGTTCCTTCACTGCCTGCCAATCCACAACAAGCGCTGGAAAAACTGAGACAGATACAGGAAGAGACTCATCCCGACATCATGGTCGGAATTGGATGGGGCGGAATGCTGGTTCAGCAAATTTATGGGCAGCACCGCATCATTCTCAATCCCACATTCAGACAAAAGAAACATAATCAGGAAAACGAAACTGCTGGTGAAGATTGTCATTGCATACTGGAACATCAGTTTGAATCCATACCTGAGGGGGAGGAAAAATACATTTATGGCATATTCTGCAATTCTCGCGAAATGACGCAATGCGAAGCTCTGTTCAAACAGCACTTCAAATACAATTTTGGATACAAGGAAGAATGTGTCACCCCTCAATCAACTATCAAAGACATTTTGTTGCCTCTGATAGGACAGATGAGCGATGAGATGAACAAAGTGAAAAAGCCGCTTCTGTATGTTGACCTTGACAATGTGATGGTCGATTTTAAAGAGGCCATTACCCGACTTTCGCCGGCTGAGTTGGAAAAATACAAGGACCATTACGACGACATACCACACTTCTTCTACACCATGAAGCCCATGAAAGGTGCCATTGAAGCATTCAAGGCATTGTCCAGAAGGTTCGACCTTTATATTCTATCGACTGCCCCTTGGGACAATTCAACATCGTGGATGGACAAAGAGCGCTGGGTAAAGGAGCATTTGGGATTCTATGCCTACAAACGGCTGATACTGTCACATCACAAGAATTTGAACATGGGAGATTACCTGATTGACGACAGTCCCAAAAACGGAGCTGCTGAATTTTCGGGCAAATGGCTACAGTTTGGGAAAGCCCCTTACGAGAATTGGGAGAAAGTGCTGGAACATTTCATGCAAGAGGGTCTGCTGTAACGCGGACAAGAGGTGAAATAAAGCAAAAGGCGGAATCGTAATGATTCCGCCTTTTTTCTTGAGCGCCAAAGCTCCTTCATTTCTTCTTTTTCTGTGGTGACAGAATTGAAGAATTTTTAGCCTCTTCAACCTCGTAGGTTGGAGTCTTCTTGCCATTGTTTTTCTTTGGCTTTTTGTTTCCAGCAGCTCCCATAAGAACCCTCCTTTAATTAATAAAATGATTAGTTTGTAATAATTAAGCGGAGCATTCAGGTCATTGGCCCGGATGCGACTGTCACCCCCTAAATAATGAGAGGAAACAGGATTCCGTTGTACCTCAAAAAATTCGCGCAAATATAGATATTTTCAAAAAAACTATCAACTTTGGTCGCAAAAAAACGCCAACAAGCAACAACAAAAAAGGCGGACCTTGAAATCCGCCTTTATATATCATAACCAAATGTCACTTTCACTTGATGATGCCCAGTGCGCGGCCGCATTTGCCCAGTCGGTCAAGCGCAATGTCAATCTGCTCTTTGGTATTGGTAGCCATCAGAGAGAAACGGATGAGCGTATCCTCAGAAGGGACAGCAGGACTGACCACAGGATTAATAAAAATACCCTCCTCAAATGCCATCTTGGTAAAACGGAAAGTCTTCTCGTTATCACGAATAAACAAAGGAATGATAGGCGTCTCGGTACGTCCAATCTCGAAGCCAAGTTTGCGGAATCCGTCCATTGCATAGTGAGTGATTTCCCACAGATGTTTCTGACGTTCAGGCTCGCTCTTTATTATTTCAAGAGCAGCCAGGGTTGAAGCCGTAGAGGCTGGCGTCATGCTGGCACTGAAGATGTATGGACGGGAAGTATGGCGCAACCAATTGATGATGCACTCGTCACCGGCAATGAAACCTCCGATAGAAGCCAACGACTTGCTGAAGGTACCCATTATCAAATCCACATCATCAGTCAAGCCAAAATGATTGCAGACACCACGTCCCTGCTCACCAAACACGCCTAAGCCATGTGCCTCGTCAACATACACGCTGGCATTGTACTTTTTGGCCAAAGCAACCACTTCAGGCAGCTTGACCACATCTCCCTCCATACTGAACACAGCATCAACCACAATCAGTTTGATACGCTCAGGCTCGCACTTCTGCAACACCTTCTCGAGCGAATCCATATCATTGTGCTTGTACTTTAACGATTTGGAGAAAGACAACTGCTTTCCTGTAATGATGGAGGCATGGTCCAGCTCATCATATATGATATAGTCCTCACGGCCCGTCAAGGCAGAGATTACACCCGCATTCACATTGAAGCCCGCCGAATAAATCAGCGCATCCTCCTTGCCAACGAACTCGGCCAACTTGCGTTCCAGTTCAAGATGAATATCAAGAGTTCCATTCAGGAAACGGGACCCGGCACAACCAGAACCATATTTCTCTGTAGCAGCAATAGCGGCTTTCTTGATTCTTGGGTCGTTGGTCAATCCCATATAGCTGTTCGAGCCAAACATCAGGACCTTCTTACCACTCATAACCACTTCGCTATCCTGCGCACTTTCAATGGCTCGGAAGTATGGATACAAACCCATTGCCTTTATACGCTGTGGCTCGGTGTACTGAGCCAACTTCTCTTGTAATAACTTCATTTCTCAGTGAATCTATTTATCCTTTTTATCAAGACCTTCACCACCTCTCGGGCGGCAATCGGTTTCTGTTTTGTCTATTAAATCAAAATACCCGCAAATTTAAGACTTTTTTCTGAATATTCTTGTTATCACCTTTTTTTTATGCTATGAGTTACAGCAATAAAGAAGGAAAAGACAAATAGAACATTCAAAATGAGGACATTCAAAAAAAATGGAGGTCTGCCGTTTGGGCAGACCTCCATATAATATGTCATCAGACTTGTTTATTTCTTGAATACACTCTTGGCATAATTAACACCATTGACACTGACACGCAAGAAGTAATGGCCCTGTACCAAATCACCCGTTTCAAGATTCACATCGTTGGTACCCGACACGAGGTTGTACTCGCCGAAGTCCTTGATTTTACGTCCTGCTGCATCTACAATATCGATATTAGCCTCAGCATCCGCTGATAAAACAACATTAGCTGAGAGGGACTCGTGGAAGGGGTTGGGATAGACGTTGATTTTGACATCATTGTTGACAATGGCATCCTTGGTGCTGACAATAGCCTTGGCACCATTCTCAGCCTTGCTGACTGGCAGATAATAAGCATACTCAGATTTGGAGCTGCCACAAGCGCAGTTGCAATCTGACTTGATTTCGTTCTCCAGAACAATCAGCACTGGATAGCGTACCCCTTCAGCATAATACTGATAACGGATGGTATGGATGGTATAAGTGGTGCCACCGCTCAACTGCTGATAGTTCTTGTCAACCTTGATACGCAGCACACCGTTGTAGGTATTGCCGTCGGGCAAGGTAAGCGATCCCCACGCATCAGCGGTAGTGAAATAGTTGCCAGTGATAGGATAAGACGCGCCGTTGTCAACATACGCACCGTCCATAGAACCTGCTATCATATCCTGATAGGCAAATGGAAATTTAAGATCAACTACAGGTGCATTGAATTCAATCTTCACGTTGCCCGAAGTCAATCCCCAATATTTCTTTTCCGTGTTGGTGATTTCAAAATAAGTGGTTTTCTCTCCGCCCTCATCACAAGCAAGCAAAGTGTTGCGCGAGGTCAAATCCAGATTTCCGACTTGGGTTGCCACATTGGCATTCTGTGCAATCGCCATATCCTTCAGCACCTTTGCCTTTGAGAAGTCCCATACCTGATTGGCACCGCCATCACCTTGTGGCAGATACTCTATCTGTTTCATGTTGCGTACATCACCGATATTCAAACCGTTGTTCTTGTACGTCAGTTTTGTCTGTGCGAACAATGAAGCCGCCGCAAACAAAAGAACAATTGCCGTATATATTTTTCTCATAACCAATTTTGTTTAATTGTTTTTGACATTCACATAATTATACGCTGTAAATATAGCAATTTTTTGATTACAGAATATCAAATATCAACTATAAATTTATCAACAATCAATCATAATCCATATTTCTTGACAAAAAGGCTGGCATCGTTCAGCGCGAACAGTTTGCCCACATCCAGCAGTTCAAGGTGCGCATCGGGACAAGCCACTATGCGCAGCCGGTCGGCCATCCTCAAATAAAAATCCATAATGGGAAACTTCTCAGGGAACGAGTCCATCAGAGGAAACACCGAAGGCGAAATGACATGGATACCCGAAAATGCCAACTGATGAAACCGTGACGGCTTGAAATCGGGATAAGGAGATTTTGTCTCTCCTGTCTGTGTGTTTATCCATCCGTTCAGACGCTCCTCCTCATCAAAAAGGAGGTAACGGGTGGTTGTACGCGGACTGGCCAACAGCGTGACATCGGCATGATGGTCCAAATGATATTGATAGAGCCCAGCCAAATCGGCCGAAGAAAAGATATCGACATTATGGACCAGAAAAGGCTTGCCATCATCAAAAAAATGGGCCGCCTTTTTAATTCCGCCCCCCGTATCAAGCAGGTTTCCCCGTTCATCCGACACCTCGATATGCAACCCGAAATTATGATTGCGAGCCAGATAATCAATAATTTGATCCCCAAAATGATGCACATTGATTACCAGTTCATCAAAACCCGACTTGGCAAGTTTATCAATCACATAACGCAACAGCGGTTTGCCTTCAACGGGTACCAGTGCCTTGGGCATGGTGTCGGTCATCGGTTTGAGCCGGGTTCCCATTCCGGCCGCAAATATCATGGCTTTCATTCTTTCGCCCCCTTCTTGTCAGCTGGCTTTGATGATGATACACTCGGCGCAAGCAACTTTGCATAGCGGGCTTTGTCTCCCAGCAGTTCAACTGCGGCTTTGGCCTGTTTGTCTGTTTTCAGTGACTCTTCCACCACTCCACTCTGATAGTAGTAACGGCGGGCAATCTCCAGACTGATGAATTTGTTAATTTCGACCTTGTTGGAGTCAAGGTCTATCGCCAGATCGGGAGTCAGTTTTTTCTCCAATGAATCGAATGCCGCTTTCGAGCGTTCATAGTAACCTTCAGTTTTTGCCAAATCCTTTAAAGCGGTCAGTTCGTCCTCACTCTTTGTCTTATAGGTAAAGCCTGATTTCTTGACATAAGCTTTGAATCCGTCATAATCGTTAAATTGGAAATCGGACAATTTGCCAATTGAAGGATGCTTGGACTGGAAGTCCGTCACATAGTCAAAAATGGTATTCTTGGAATAAAGATAGAATGTAATAGGCGCATTCTTGGCATCTTCCATGGTAACATCGGGACTGATGCCACAACCATCACGCACAATACGGCCGTCAGCTGTTTTAAATTCATGCGTCAGACTGTCGGGAATACGTTTTACAAGTCCGTCCTCATCCCGTTTGGCATAGTCGATAGCCTGAATGCAGCGGCCACTTGGAATATAATATTTGGCGATGGTCACCTTCAGACTGCCCCCATAAGGAATATCGCGGGTAGTTTGTACCAGGCCTTTGCCATAGGTACGTTCACCAAGAATAACAGCCCTGTCAAGATCCTGCAAGGCTCCCGAAACGATTTCGGAGGCCGAAGCCGAGTTGCGGTTCACCAAAACCACTATCGGCATATTGGTATCGACGGGGGCATCAGTGGCCCGATATTCCGAATCCCATTTCTTTTCCTTGCCCTTGGTATAAACCAGCATGGAGCCACGAGAAACGAACATATTAAGAATCTTGACAGCCTCCGACAACAGACCTCCAGGATTGCTGCGCAGGTCTATCACCAACGAGGTCATGCCTTTCGACTTCAGACTGCTGAATGCCTTTGAGAAAGAGGAATAGGACAAATCGGTAAAACTGGTGATATTGATATAACCCACATTACCCGACAACATACCATAATAAGGAATAGGGTCGATAACCACATTTTCGCGTACCACATCAAACTTCAGATTTTCCTTTACACCCAGTCGGCTCACCACCACCTTGACGGTAGTCTGTGGCACCCCGCGCAGCATGGAACTGACATCAGAAGTTGATTTGCCATCAGTGCTGTTGCCATCCACCGACACGAACACGTCACCAGCCCGCAATCCAGCCTTGTAGGCAGGCATTCCCTGATAAATCTCGGTAATGAATACCTTTTTGTCTTTCTGGGAGATAACGGCCCCCACTCCAGCGTAAGCACCCGTGGTCATGAACTTGAGGTCACTCATCTCACTCTCCGGAAAGTAGGTTGTATAAGGGTCAGTCATGTCGAGCATATTGTCGATGCCCCCCTTGATGGTTTTCTCGGGATTGAGCGTATCCACATAGTACAGGTCTAGTTCCTTGTATACGGAATTGAAGATATCCAGATTTTTGGAAATCAGGAAGTCATGCGATTCCTTGCTCGCCTGTTTGGTATCCTTCTGAGAAGAAGACTGGGCTGCAAAGCCGCCTTGTGTGAAGAAGCATGCCAGCAATGCCAGCAAAATAAACTTCTGTTTGAATTTCATATTTGTTGTTTCTTAAAAATATCAATATAAAAACGCTGCGTCTCAGTTATTATTTTCAACGGACGCTGGGGTCTTGCTCTTCTTCATTTTCTGGATAAAGGCAAGCGCATCGAGGGCCATCTCCTTATTGGCAGGTTCGGTCAGCATCTGCATGAACACCGACTGGGCCATATCCAGTTTGTTTTTGTAGATAAGCATAAACCCATGCCTGCGCCGCAGAAAGTTGACATAATCACCATCTTCTTGGCTCAGACTGCCATCTTTGTCATATTTGGCCTTCATCTTTTTTAATTCTGACTCAATGACAAACATGGCACGGATGTCTCGACTGCTGACCATACTGTTGATAAAGGTCTCGATATATGGAATGTTGTCGTTGGCACTTATCATATTCAGATAATAAATAGACTGGGGATAAAGCCTCAGACGGGCATAGCAGGAACCAAGACAATAGATGCAATCGAACATGATTTCATCCTCCTTGTCTGTCGATGACTCTTCCAGCCACTTGGCTTTCAATCTTTTATATACATCCAAAAATACGGAGATAGCCAACGCGTAATTTTTTTTCTTCATCAAGTCCTTGGCTATGAAGTAATGCCAAGCAACATCGTACGACATTTCAAACAGCATGGAGTTCTGCACATCCGAGAGTTCATTGCGGCGACCAGCCTTTACCTTATCCATGGCATCCTGCCGTAGATAATTGAACTCCGCCAGTTTTTCCTTGGGGTCCACACTGTCGGCCGCAAACAGCAGATTCCAGGTCTGACTCTTGATAGGCAAAGCGGAATGCGGGAGAAAGCGGAAACAAGGAGGTATGGTAATGCTCATACGCACATATTTCGACCCTTCCACATTACTCTCACCACGCACATGCAACAGAATGGAGGTCTCGGAGGGGCACTCATTCAGGTCTGGCTGCTTGGGTTCATAATCCACAACCAGTGAGTATTGCCGTTCATCGTATTGGGTCAGACGTTCATCCGTTCCCTCGTAATCAAGGTGATGGATAAGGTCAAAATTCCACATTTCATCCTTATCTGTCAGTTGTGTGGGCAAGTTGTTGCGCATTCCATCCACCCAACACACCGAGTTCAGTTCATCCTTCTGTATGGTTGTCAAGTTGTTAAGCAAAAAGCCGAGCGATATGGAAAACAGATGTTCATCGGAACGCAGAGTTTCAAAGTTAGGCTGGGATTCAAACTCCAATTCTCTTACCATCCATTCATCTTTGTCGCTCACAGCAGGTGCTTCGTCCCCATCATTTTCATCGTCCCCTCCATTATCATTTTCCTTGGCCTCCTCTGTCGCCTTCTCCTCTTCCACATCTTCTTCCACATCTTCAGCCTCATCCGATTCTTCCCCTACTTCGGTTGCGTCAGCAGAGACTGCATTTTCCTCTCCCTTTTCGTCAGACGAAGA
>OBMA010001245.1_pt1 | contig 15575 bp, 12 predicted proteins | sample 1539141 | NCBI WGS metagenome assembly OBMA01 (sample SAMEA3991484, study PRJEB22521) | metagenome | biome: anthropogenic terrestrial biome; feature: sewage plant; material: raw primary sludge | place: Sweden | collected 2012-09-26 | reverse complement strand
AAGAATCTAAGGACATTGTGAGTGACATATTCACAGAGATTTGGGATGGAACGATTAATCCCTATGTAGATAAGCCACGAAACTATCTTTTGATGTGTGTACGCAATCGCTGTCTGGACTTGCTTAATCACAAGCGTATCAAAGAGCGTGTGTGCCGTTTGCTCACCATAGACTCGTCATTGCCGGCTATTAATAATGACACATCCGATATGCAAAGACTCAGAGAGATGGTAGATACCCTTTTAACGCCCAGAGACAGGCAAGTACTTATTATGAAATATGAGCGTAAGATGAAGTATAGAGAGATATCCGACGAACTTAAAATAAGTCAGGTGGCTGTGTATAAGCATCTTTCACAAGCTCTTAAAACGTTAAAAGCCAATTTCAAATAAACGGATGGATATGGAAACGAATGAAAAAATAGAACGGTTGCTTGATATGATAGAGCATCCTGAGCATTATACCGAAGAGGAAATGCAGAAAATACTTGCAGACGAAGAAACCCGTGAGTATTATGATCTTATTATAAAGGCAGATGATGCCTATACTAAGAGTCATGATGTAGACGTAGACAAAGCCCTGCAAGAGTTTGAGACAAAACATCTCCACCATTTATCATGGAGCAAGATAGCAGCCGTATTCATTGGCATACTATTGGTATCGGGTGTAACCTATGCAGCAATCGTATTAAATAGAAATCCATCTGAGAAACAAGTTAGTCAGAAGGCACAGATTGGCAGAGTGATTACAGACAAAGCTGCCAAGAACATTGATACAGAAACCACTGATACGGATACTACAACCACACAAAAAGGACAGTCGTTTGATAACGTAGAATTACAAACCATACTGGATGATATATCTTCATATTATAAACTAAATGTGGTTTATAATTCAGACAAGTCAAGACATCTGCGTCTGCACTTTTATTGGGATAAGACCAAGGATGCAGAAACCATCGTAGAGTCATTGAACCATTTTGAGAATGTGAACATTACATTGACAGACAGTAAAATAGATGTAAAATGAAAAGATATATATTATTTCTGATTGCATCTTTCGTTGCTATCTCAGTCAGTGCACAGAGAATCACACATGATTTTAGAGACGTCTCCATGTCTAAGGCCCTGAAGATGATAGAGGCGAATACCAGTAAGTACAAGATCAACTTTATCTATAACGAACTTGAAGACTTTACCGTTACTACGAGCATTGACAAGAAGACTGTTCCCGATGCCATAAGAGACGTGATAGGCTTTTATCCCATAAGGATGACTGTCGATGGAGATAACATCTTTGTAGAGTGTGTACAGAAAGAAAACACGAAACTGATAGGAGAGGTTATCGACAAGAGAGGGCAGCCCATAGTTTACGCTAATATATCATTGCTGTCTGCCAAAGACTCAACATTCATCAATGGTGGAGTAAGCAATCTGGCAGGCAAGTTTGTTATTCCATGTAGTGCAAAGCATGCCTTGGTCAAAGTATCCTGCATAGGCTATAAGACCATTTTAAGGGCATTCGATGCCGGGGATATTGGCAAGATAATCATGACAGAAGATATGCAAGTAATCAAAGGTGTCATTGTTAAAGGACATCGTCCAATAATTAAGCATGAAGAAAACAAAATAATTTTTGATATTAATCAGATGCCAAAGATTGAGAACCTAACGTCCAAAGATGTATTGAAGTTTGCACCTGGAGTAATAATAAATTCAAATGGCGAAATCAAGATGGCAGGGAAGAAAGCAACAGTTTTCGTTAATGGCAGACAATTGTCTGATGAAGAACAAAGCGTTTTCATGGCAAATCTTAAAGCTTCAGAAATATCAAAAATAGAGTTGTCTCAAAATCATGGTGGCGAAAATGATGCAAGCATTCAAGGTGGTATCATAAATATTATAACCAAGAAAAATAGACATGGTTTTACTGGTAATATGGATTTATATTCAAGTACACCTCAGTCAGGATATTACAATCTTGCACCGTCTGCAAATATGTTTTTTGGAACAGATAAATGGAACATATATGGCAGTTACTCATATTCTAAAGCAAGAGCTTCACAATACAATGAAACAGAAAATAATTATTTATATAATGGCACAAAGCACGCTGAAAAAGGAAGTTCTCTAAGCTTTAAGAAACAGCATGTGTATCGTATTGGAGCTATTTTTAATATTACCCCAAAACATACCTTTGGGCTGGAGTTAAATGGGATAAGTAGTCTACCAACTAATAGTTATGGGAAAGATGACGTGACTTATACACTAGAAAACAATAATTCTTTTAATGGAGCAGGGTTATCACATTATTATAGTCATTCTGATTTTTATAATATCGTAGGGTCATATAATTGGAACATTGATGCTCAGAAGAGTTTGCTAAAAGTATTATTAAACTATAATAATAAAAATCAGAAAACTGATAATCAATTAGAAACAAACTATCTGAATTATTCAGAGAAAGATGTAAATGAAACAGATGTAACATCTGCACAATCACATAATATCACGTCAAATATTGATTTACGTAAGAACTTCCTTGGACAATGGAGTTTCTTATCAGGAGTAAAACTTTTAACAAGCAAAAGGAATAGTTTTTATTCTGTAGACAACAATATTGATGCTAGCAGAACTACTGCAGGATGGAAATATAGAGAAAATATCTATGGTGGATATATAGGAGGCTCCAAAAATATAGGGAATTTATTTTTGAAATTAAACTTTCGTATTGAGAAGACAAACATTAATGGTCATGTAGATGACAACAATAATACTAGTATAAAATATACGAATTTTATTCCTTACATTTTCGCGTCATACCATACAACCCACAATTATGAATATTCTTTTTATTACACAAAATCCATTAACAGACCGCCATTCTCTTTGATGAATGGGTATGTTAATCGTATATCAGATGTATTGTATGACAAAGGAAATCCTAATTTGAAAGCAGAACTAACAGACATGCTAAACTTTACAGTTTCTCATGCAAGACATACGCTATCATTGATATATAATCATACGCCGAATACTATTACGGAATATTTTGAAGTTGACAATGGAATCACTTACCACACAAATATAAACTACGGTACAACATCATCCCTGATGCTTAATTACTCATACAGCGGTTCAATTTTCAAGTGGTGGCAAACAAATTTATACCTATCAGGAAATTATACACACATTCCACAAAGTTATAACAAGACGAAACTATGGGGCGGTGAAATGAACTTTAATAATAGAATAATCTGGAATCATTTTGGAATACTTTCCATTGGTGCGTGCTACAATTCACCATTTATAAGCGGAAATTTATATTGTAAAGGTTCTACGACTATGGATTTTTCAATAGAACACTCTTTTTTAAAGGATGCATTGACAATACAACTTGGTACTGATGACTTATTTAACGGTAGTAAAACAAAAGCTACTAATCGCGTTCCAACACTAGAATACAATGTATATATTAAGAATCAGACACGTCAAATATGGTGTAGAATCGCTTATAACTTTTCTACAAAGTCAAAAACAAATAAAAACAAAATTGATAACTATAACAGTATAAAGGATAGACTGTAGAAAATAAAGATTATTATATATCAGGCATTTCCATAAATAAAGCAACGTGACAAAGCTATATTTACGGAAACATGGATACAAGCCTATTTATTATGAAAACTAGGTTTGGGCTTAGATATTAAAACAATAACGCCACGGAAATTTCCGTGGCGTTATTGTTTTATTTTGAGAATGTATCATCAAGGAACTTATAAAAAGCTGGATCCTCACCAACTATAGTCTTAACAATCTTTCCGTCAGGACCGATAAGAATCTTTGTTGGGAAACCCTGTATTGCATAACCGTCAATAGCAGTACTGCCCTTTGGACAATATACATGCAGCCAAGGCAATTCATGCTTCTGTACAGCCTCTTTCCATTTGGCTTCTGTATCATTACAGTCTACACCAAGAATCTCGAATTTACCGGCATATTTCTTATAATACTCCTTCATCTGAGGCATACCCTTTATACACCAGATACACCATGAACCCCAGAAATCAACGAGAACATACTTGCCACGCAAACTTGAAAGAGTCAACGGTTTACCGTTTATGTCATTTAATGTGAAGTCTGGAGCCATAACACCAGAAGCCTGTGCAGCCTTTGCTTTTGCCTCACGTTCGTTTTTAGCCTTATAATTGTCTAAAACAGACTGATAGAATGGTTTCATTCTTCCATTCTTAACATTCTCTGCCAACAAAGCGACACCTGAATTAATTGTATCGGCATTAAGATTAGTAACAGCAACGGCGCTTGCTTCCCAATCAGCATGGTTCTTTATGAAAGAGAATATAGCCGAAGTAATAGCCTTCTGAAACTCAGGAGCTTTTGCCTCGTATTCATCCATTATCTTGCCACGATCTTCACCTGCAGCAACACGCTTGTCAAGACTTACTTCATAATCAGTCATTGGTTTGCTTGCAGTCTCCAAAGCACGATCAAACTCACCATATTGCTTATAGAACAAACTACCACTGATATCATATCTTGTTGCGATATCACCTGTAATAACAGCCATCTCACCCGGAACAGCCGGAATAACGATACGCTTGCTCTCTGTGCGGCGCATAGTACCAGGAGACATAAGATATATATTTGACGGTTCGACAACATTAAGTCTTGCCTCAAATTTATTGTCCTTTACAAGGATGGTATCACGTACATAGTCCTTGTTAACAGGAACAATGGCAATAATAGTATCGCCAAAGTTCTTTAGTTCACCCTTAACGGTAAAGTTACCATTATCTGCAAATGTAGCCTGTACGGAAAGCAGCATCGCTATACCTAGAAATAATTTGTTCATGAAACTGTTTTTTATTATTTTATCTATTTTGATACAAATGTACAACCTGAACACACTTAAATGAATATAAAGTGTAATTAATTTAAGTAATTATAACAGAAACGGGGTTGCAGACTAATCTGCAACCCCGTTTCAATATCAATTGTTTAAAACTATTTCTTTCTTGGTTTTCTGCGTGCCCAGCCATCCTCGCTAAAGTCAGGTTCAGCACCCTTCAAATCACCGCCTTTCATAAGACTTCTCCAGTCTTCAGGCTTCTCGGCTGGATTGGCTGGATTGGCTGTTTTTTCATATTTGCCACCGTCACGTCTGCCGCCACGACTATCACGACCGCCACGGTCATAACCTCCACGGTCATTGCGATATCCGCGTCCGTCACGATCACCGCCACGGCTACTGCGCTCACCACCACGAGCAGAACGTCCATGTCCCTCTTCTTCAGCGTCATTACAACGAACTTCACGTCCCTTATAACTTGTACCGTTTAGAGCATTCATGACTTTCTGTGCATCGCCTTCAGGAACCTCTATATAAGCAAAATTCTGCAAGATGTCCATATGTCCAACTTCCTGACGTCCGTTGATATTCTTATTAAGAAATTGCATTATCTCACCTGGATAGAAACCATCGTTCTTTCCAAGATTGACAAACAATCTACTGAATCCAGCCTCTGTATCATGCTTACGGCGACCACCGCTTACACTTCTACCTCCTCTTGAACCTCTATCACCACGATCACCACCGCGATCACCGTCACGGTCACTCTTACGTGCGCCGGTAGGTTTCTCTATTTCACGTGCATTTTTATAATATTCTAGGAAACGGCCAAAGGTTATTGTAACCATCTTCTTGATAATATCTTCCTTGTCAACACAGTCAAACTGGCGCATAATCTCATCAAGATATGGGGCAATTTGGTCATCGTCAACATCAGTATTCATGATGTCGTCCATAACCTTGTAAAGCTGCTTCGTGCAGATTTCCTCTGGTTTTGGCATCTCACCATCGATAAAGTCCTTGCCGATTTGTTTCTCAATCTGACGAACTTTCCACTTTTCCTTTATATGAATAATACTTATTGATGTACCCTTCTTTCCAGCGCGTCCTGTACGTCCGCTACGGTGAGTATAACTTTCAATATCATCAGGCAGACCATAGTTGATAACATGAGTAAGGTCTTCAACATCAAGACCACGTGCAGCTACATCTGTTGCGATAAGCAACTGAACTGTGTGCTGACGGAACTTCTGCATTGTGAGATCACGCTGCTGTTGACTTAAGTCACCATGTAAAGCCTCGGCATTATATCCTTCCTTAATCAATTTATCAGCTATTTCCTGAGTTTCAATCTTTGTACGACAGAAAATAATAGCATAGATATGTGGATAGAAGTCCACAATACGCTTCAAGGCAATATACTTGTCTTTTGAATGAACCATATAGTATATATGGTCTATGTGTTCAGCACCTTCATTACGACTGCCTACAACAATTTCCTTATATTCATGCAAGTATTTCTTTGCTACTCTTTCAATATCTTTGCCCATTGTAGCTGAGAAAAGAAGCGTGTTCTTATCTGCAGGCAACTGCTCGAAAATAGCGTTTATACTGTCTGAGAAACCCATGTTGAGCATCTCGTCAGCCTCGTCAAGAACAATATTGTTGACATGGCCTAACTCGGTGACACCACGGTTAATCAAATCTACAATACGGCCTGGTGTGGCAACAATAATCTGCACACCATGCTTGATCGTACGGATTTGTGAACGAATATCTGCACCTCCATATACTGGTACGATATGAAGTCCGTCAATATACTTACCAAAACCCTTAAGATCATCCGCAATCTGAATACAAAGTTCACGTGTAGGACTAAGAACAATAGCCTGAGTAGCATTGTTTTTAGGGTCAATCTTTTGCAGCATTGGCAAACCATAAGCTGCAGTTTTACCCGTACCGGTCTGAGCCAGTGCGATTACATCGTTTTTACTTCCTAATAAATAAGGGATTACTTCTTCCTGAACTGGCATTGGGTGTTCAAAACCCAATTCCTCAATGGCACGGCGAATCTCTTCGCTTACGCCTAACTCTTCAAATGTCTTCAAAAAATATAAATTTTATATTGGAAGGACAATCGCCCTCCCAACCATATCTTTGGGCGTGAAGACCTTCCGCTAAATTAATAAATGTATCACAAACAATAACGTTGTGATTTAAAATCGGGTGCAAAGTTACGCTTTTATTTTGTAACAACATCATAAAACTATATTTATTTATTTTATTTTCACTTCCTAGGCATGTATATCATTACCGAAAAGCCTTTAATATTATATAAAAATGAGGTTAAACAGACCTCAATATTAATATAATTGAGTAATTTTACAGTTTATTATACGCAAATTATAAAGATAAGGCAGTAAAGATTATGAGAAAAGCATTACAGACAATTGTTATCGGGGGATTGGCACTATGCTCTTTGAGTGCATGCACACACTGTGAAACGACACCTTCTGACGTAAGAGTCAAAACTGACAGCATTACTATAAACAACGAAGTGGGCAACTTCTCTATTAAGGCAGACTGTCCAATTCTAAAAACAGCAGCATTGACTAGAACTATAAACGAATGGTTAAGCGAGACAATGGGCGGAACATACGAAGGAGGATATAATGAGACTTTGCCTATCGCAAAGCATTATATTAAATCGGTTGTTAGTAAAGACTCGACTGATTATGCCGAACTAAAAAAAGATACTACCAACAATAACCGTGAATGGAAATACGAATACATTTGTAATGTCCAAAAGACAGCCGAGACTGCAAAATTCGTCACTTGCGAATACTCATGTTATGAATATCAAGGAGGCGCTCATGGCTCAACATTTGTAACAGGACAGACTTTCCGCAAAAGCGACGGAAGACGAATAGGATGGGAAGTATTTAACAACTCGTATGACGAGGACCTACAAAATATAATAAAGGCTGGGCTGAGAAAATATTTCAATGTCAAGAATGATGATGAACTGAAAAGTTATTTAATGCTTGACAACATATATATTATTCCGCTTCCTAAATGTTCACCTTTGTTTACTGCCGATGGAGTAAAATTTGTCTACGGACAATATGAGATAGCTCCTTATGCAGCAGGAACTCCACAATTTACAATTCCGTATTCGCAATTAAATAAGTTTTTGAACGTCACAGCAAAATTGCTCACGGAATAGACTTGGCATTTATAAATAACTGACAATGAAGACAGAATTTGAAAAGATGCGTTCTGAGGAACTGTATGATTTCTCGGACAAAGAGATAAATATGAGTTTAAGAAAAGCAAAAGATTTATGTACATTTCTACAGACTCTAACGCTGTCATCACCTGAATACAGAGAAATAATTAAGAAACTCATTCCAAATTTTCCAAATTCATCGGGAATTTGCCCTCCTTTTCATTGCGACCACGGTTCAGGTATAAGGATTGGCGAACGTTCGTTTCTGAATTACAACTGCGTAATTCTCGATGGTGCGTATGTCACAATTGGCAACGATGTGAAGATTGGACCTTCATGCCAATTGCTCACTCCACATCATCCCATAGACTACAAGGCCCGCAGGGGAACTTGTGAGACGTCTTTCCCTATAACAATTGGCGATGATACTTGGCTCGGAGGCGGTGTTATCGTATGCCCAGGGGTAAGAATAGGGAAACGTTGTATAATAGCTGCAGGAAGCGTTGTCATACACGACATTCCAGATGATTGTATGGCTGCAGGCAATCCTGCTGTAGTAAAGAAGCATCTTAACGAATAAGCATTAACACTTGGCATGATAAGAATGCCATATTAACAATAAATAGAAATATGAAAATATCAGTCTTTTGCTCTGCCAACGACAATATAGACAAGGATTTCTTCAAAATGACAGAAGAGTTGGGAGCATGGATAGCAAAAAACGGCCATTCAATCGTGTTTGGCGGATGTAACTGCGGACTCATGGAATGTATCGGCAACAGCGTTAAAAACGCAGGAGGAATGACAATAGGAGTTATTCCGCAGATAATAGAGAAGGGTGGCAAGGTGAGCGACTCTATAGACGTGAATATAGCATGTGACAATCTTAGCGACCGCAAGGAACTGATGCTTGTAAAAAGCGATGTAGTAATTGCACTTCCGGGAGGAATAGGAACTCTTGACGAGATATTCACTGTAGCAGCCAGCCACACTATCGGCTATCATAAGAAAACTGTGATACTCTACAATATGAAGGGCTTCTATGATTCTCTTATAGCATTGCTCAACGACATGCAGGATCGTGGAATGATTCGTGGAAAATGGACTGATTATATTCGCACCGCCGACAACATATCTGATATAGAAGACATTATAAAGTCGATATAAACGACGATTATACATTTTATGCTATTGATTTAGATGGCTACATAAATTTGGTGATTACGATTATTATTATTAAATTTGCACAGCATTTAAACAATGCAATCGGGATGTAGCGCAGTTGGTAGCGTACACGTCTGGGGGGCGCGAGGTCGCCGGTTCAAGTCCGGTCATCCCGACTTATAAAACATAAGCGTTGGAACTTATTATAAAATAAGTTCCAACGCTTTTTTGTGGAGTAATGTATACCACTCCCCTTACGCCAGAAAAATAGAAAAGCCCTGCATCAATAACTTGACGCAGGGCTTTAAAAGTATAATCAAATTTTATCTTAATCTGCTATTTTAGCCTTGATGAACTCACGGTTAAGACGTGCAATATTAGCAATAGACTCACTCTTTGGACATACAGCCTCGCAAGCACGAGTGTTTGTACAGTTACCAAAGCCAAGTTCATCCATCTTAGCAACCATCGCCTTAGCGCGTTTAGCAGCCTCAGTGCGTCCCTGTGGCAGAAGAGCCAACTGACTAACCTTAGAGCTAACGAAAAGCATTGCAGAGCCATTCTTACATGCTGCAACACATGCTCCACAACCGATACAAGTTGCGCAGTCCATAGCCTCTTCAGCGTTTTCCTTAGGAATAAGGATTGCGTTAGCATCCTGAGCCTGACCTGTGCGGATAGTTGTATAACCACCAGCCTGAATAATCTTATCGAATGCAGAACGATCTACCATGCAGTCCTTAATGACAGGGAAACCGGCAGAACGCCAAGGCTCTACTGTGATAACGTCACCTTCGTTGAAACGACGCATATACAGCTGACATGTTGTAGCTCCACGCTCAGTCTTTCCGTGTGGTGTTCCGTTGATATAAAGAGAACACATACCACAGATACCCTCGCGACAGTCGTGATCGAATACGAATGGTTCCTGACCAGCCTCAATAAGTTCCTCATTAAGGATGTCGAGCATCTCAAGGAATGAAGTATCTTCAGGAATATTCTTCATCTCGTGTGTATCGAAATGACCTTGATCTTTAGGACCATTCTGTTTCCAATACTTTATTGTGAATGAAATATTTTTTGCCATGATTATTAATTCTTATAGTTACGTGTTTGTACCTTAATTGCCTCATACTCAAGTGGTTCCTTGATAAGTTCTGGAGCCTTTGTGTCGTCACCTTGATATCCCCAGCAGCCAACATAGAAGAAGTTTGCGTCATCGCGCTTTGCTTCGCCTTCTTCTGTCTGATGCTCTTCACGGAAATGACCACCACAACTCTCCTCACGATGCAAAGCATCATAAGCTACAAGTTCACCCATAATGATAAAGTCACGAAGATGGATAGCCTTGTCTAGTTCGACATTAAGGCCTTCCTTAGAACCTGGGATAAACAAATTGGTATTGAATTCATCACGGAGTGCAGCAAGCTGTTTCAAACCTTCTTCAAGACCTTCTTTAGTTCTGCCCATACCAACGTGTTCCCACATGATATGACCAAGTTCCTTATGGATAGAATCTACAGAACGCTTACCCTTGATATTCATAATGCGATCGATTTCTGCTTTAACACCATTCTCAGCCTCGACAAACTCAGCACGATTTGTATCAAGTTGTGGCCATAGAGCCTGATCAGCAAGATAATTCTGAATTGTATATGGCAATACGAAGTAACCGTCAGCAAGACCCTGCATAAGAGCAGAAGCACCAAGACGGTTGGCTCCGTGGTCAGAGAAGTTACACTCACCAATAGAGAACAAACCAGAGACAGTAGTCATAAGTTCGTAATCAACCCAGATACCACCCATTGTATAGTGGATAGCAGGGAATATCATCATTGGATTGTAGTATTTAACACCATCAATTTCATTTGCTACTTCACCAGGATTAACGTCTGTAATTTCCTCATACATATCGAAAAGGTTACCGTAACGTTGGAGAATAGCATCAATACCTAAGCGGTTGATTGACTCAGAGAAGTCAAGATAAACAGCTAGACCAGTATTATTTACACCATATCCCTTATCGCAACGCTCCTTAGCGGCACGAGATGCAACGTCACGAGGTACAAGGTTACCGAATGCAGGATAACGACGCTCCAAATAGTAGTCACGTGCTTCCTCTGGAATATCAGATCCCTTCATTTCGCCAGACTGCAACTTCTTTGCATCTTCTAGATTCTTAGGAACCCAGATACGACCATCATTACGCAAAGACTCAGACATAAGAGTCAGCTTAGACTGCTGGTCACCATGTACAGGAATACATGTAGGGTGAATCTGAACATAAGAAGGGTTAGCGAAGTAAGCACCCTTACGATAGCACTGAACGGCAGCTGTACAGTTGCAGCCCATAGCATTTGTTGAAAGGAAATATGTATTACCGTAACCACCAGTAGCAATTACGACAGCATTTGCTGTGAAACGCTCTAGTTCGCCAGAAACGAGATTCTTAGCAATAATACCACGTGCATGCTCATCAACGATAACAACGTCTTCCATCTCATAACGAGTGTAGAGCTTAACCTTACCTGCATGAATCTGGAGGCTCAAAGAAGAATAAGCACCGAGAAGAAGCTGCTGACCAGTCTGGCCCTTTGCATAGAATGTACGGCTAACCTGTGCACCACCGAAAGAACGGTTTGCAAGCATACCACCATATTCACGTGCGAAAGGTACACCCTGAGCAACACACTGATCAATAATATCATTTGAAACTTCAGCAAGACGATATACGTTTGCCTCACGAGCACGGTAGTCACCACCCTTTACTGTATCATAGAAAAGGCGATAAATAGAGTCACCGTCGTTTTGATAGTTCTTTGCTGCATTGATACCACCCTGAGCTGCGATAGAGTGAGCACGGCGTGGAGAATCCTGGATGCAGAAATTTAGAACGTTGAAACCCATCTCACCAAGAGATGCGGCAGCACTTGCACCTGCAAGACCTGTACCAACAACGATAACGTCCAGTTTTAATTTATTTTTTGGGTTAACCAAGCGCTGATGAGCCTTATAATTGGTCCATTTCTCAGCCACTGGTCCTTCTGGTATTCTGGAATTTAATGTCTTAGTCATAATATTCTTTGTTTTGAATTATAAGCCACATGCTTTCACAATGTGGAAATAATGTTGATTATAAATTATGCTGCAGCGCAAAGACTTGGTGCAATACCAAAGTAGAATGCGAGCACTACGGCAACGAAAGCTAGCATGAGCACTGTTACATAAACAATACCAATTGCTTTCCAACGATTGAACCATACCTTACCATTGATACCAATTGTCTGCATAGCACTCCAGAAACCATGTGAAAGGTGGAACCAGATAGCAACAAGCCAGATGATATAAAGAACAACATATACAGGATTACTGAATGTTGCCTTGATAAGACCAAAACCGTCTGATGGAGCCAACGCTGTCTGCATACCGGCAAGCTCTGCGAACATCATCTTATACCAAAAATTAAACAAATGAAGACCTATACCCAAAACTACGATAAGTCCGAGTACAAGCATGTTCTGACTAGCCCACTCTACCTTTTCAGGCTTTGCTGTCACTGCGTAACGCTCGCTACCGCGTGCGCTGCGATTCTGTGCAGTAAGAATGAAAGCATAAACGATGTGACACACTGCAAGTGCTGCCAAGCCAATTGTTGCAACTACTGCATACCAATTGGCACCAAGCAACTCACAAATGGTGTTATAAGCCTTTCCTGAGAAAATGGCCGCAACGTTCATACAACAGTGGAACGTCATAAATAGAATAAGGGCAACACCTGTTATAGACATTACCAATTTTCTACCAATGGATGAATTGATTAACCACATAAATGATTGATTTTTAATTATTTAACTGTTAGAAATTATATTCAATTTAATTTACATTAATTTATTGTATGTTGTAAAACTTTACAATACGAATACCTATTAGTAGGCATATTTATCCTCATAACGATTGCAAAAATACTATATTTTAGTGATAATTCAAAGCTATTTTATAAAAAATCCAATTTTATTTCTTACTTTTGCGAAAAATATAAGTATATATTAAATGCTTTTTAAATACGAAGTTATTGTTATCGGCGGCGGACATGCAGGCTGTGAAGCGGCTGCTGCCTCAGCTAATCTTGGGGCGAAGACATGCCTGGTAACAATGGATATGAATAAAATTGGCCAGATGAGTTGCAACCCCGCTATTGGCGGAATTGCGAAAGGACAGATAGTACGTGAAATTGACGCACTTGGAGGTCAAATGGCTAGGGTAACAGATAAGACTGCAATACAATTCCGCATGTTGAACATTGGTAAGGGACCAGCCGTTTGGAGTCCACGTGCGCAATGTGATCGCGGAAAGTTTATATGGGAATGGCGCACCGTACTTGACAACACTCCTAATCTTGATATCTGGCAAGATCAAGCTGATGAACTTTTAGTTGAAAACGGAGAAGCTGTGGGAGTACGAACTATCTGGGGCGTAGAATTCAGAGCCAAGAGCGTAATCGTCACTGCAGGTACTTTCCTTAATGGATTAATGCACGTGGGAAGAAAAATGATTGAAGGCGGAAGATGTGCCGAACCTGCCGTGCATAATTTCACAGAAAGTATTAATCGCCTCGGTATTTCGTCAGCAAGAATGAAAACCGGTACACCGGTGAGAATTGACAAACGCAGCGTACACTTCGAGGACATGGAGGAACAGAAAGGTGACTCAGATTTTCACCAATTCAGTTACATGGAGAAAAAAGGTATACTTAAGCAGTTGCCTTGCTGGACTACATATACTAACAAAGAGGTACACGAGACTTTGAAAAAAGGACTTGCAGACTCTCCCCTTTTCAACGGTCAGATACAAAGCACAGGCCCTCGCTACTGTCCTTCAATTGAAACAAAACTAGTCACATTTCCAGATAAGGAACAACATCTTTTGTTTTTGGAACCTGAAGGCGAAGATACAAACGAAATGTACCTTAACGGTTTTTCGTCAAGTATGCCGATGGATGTTCAACTAGATGCCATCCACAAAATTCATGCTTTCAGAGACGTAAAGATTTATCGACCTGGCTATGCAATTGAATATGATTACTTCGAGCCAACACAGCTAAAACATTCTCTTGAATCAAAGAAAGTACCTGGACTGTTTTTCGCAGGACAGGTAAACGGAACTACAGGATATGAGGAAGCCGGAGGTCAGGGAACTGTTGCCGGAATAAATGCAGCTATAAGATGCGGCGGTGGAGAACCACTGATAATGCAACGTGACGAAAGTTACATCGGAGTACTTATTGATGATCTTACTACAAAAGGAGTCGATGAACCTTATAGAATGTTTACCTCCAGGGCAGAATATCGCATTCTGTTGAGACAAGACGATGCTGATGCCAGACTAACAGAAAAGGCATTCGAATTAGGACTCGCCAAGCGTGACAGATATGATTGGTGGCAAGAAAAGAAAGAAGCAGTAAATAGACTGATAAATTTCTGCAAGGAAACTCCGATAAAAGCGCAGGAAATAAATTCTAAGCTTGAAGCTCTCGGTACTACTCCACTGCGCGCAGGCTGTAAATTAATTGATCTCATTGCACGTCCACATATTACACTAAGTAATCTTTCGGAAATAATCCCATCACTGAAAGAAGCGATAAATACGCCAGAAAACAGGAATGAGGAAATAGCTGAAGCTGCTGAGATTAAAATGAAATATCAAGGTTACATCGAACGAGAAAAAATCGTTGCCGACAAGATGCACCGTCTTGAAAATATAAAAATAAAAGGACGTTTCAAATATAGTGAGCTGCATGAAATTTCTACTGAAGGTCGTCAAAAACTTGAAAGAATCGAGCCAGAGACTCTAGCACAAGCAAGTAGGATTCCGGGAGTCTCACCTAGCGACATCAACGTGCTTTTGATACTTCTAGGTAGATAATATAAAGGTCGTCGTTGCGTGAAACACAAACGTGCCGCACCTCACGTTTCACGTGAAACAAGGCAAACAATAAAGCATTGATATTGCGCACTTTAGACATTAAAGTAAAACGTAAAACTGCGATTGAATCTAAATAAAATATAACGAACAACTATATAAAATAAAATGAACAACCAACTACTATTAGACAATCTGCGCTGTATACCAGATTGGCCTATTAAGGGTGTAAACTTCCGTGACGTGACTACCCTTTTCAAGAGCCCTGAAGCTCTAAAAGAAATCTCCGATGAAATGTATAACTTTTATAAGGGCAAGGGAATCACCAAGATTGTCGGAATTGAAAGTCGTGGCTTTGTTATGTCATCTGCAGTAGCCGTAAGACTTGGCGCAG
>OBMA010001244.1_pt1 | contig 15585 bp, 13 predicted proteins | sample 1539141 | NCBI WGS metagenome assembly OBMA01 (sample SAMEA3991484, study PRJEB22521) | metagenome | biome: anthropogenic terrestrial biome; feature: sewage plant; material: raw primary sludge | place: Sweden | collected 2012-09-26 | reverse complement strand
ATGTTCATATTGATTTTAGTCAGAAGCATAGTCGATTCATGATGACAGATAGAGCTATGACAAAGCCAATTCGAGGACGCCAACTCAGTAAACGAGAGCTATATGATGAAGACTTTTTCCGTACATATTTTGCCAAGATAGAAATTGAAAGTCGATTAGAATTTTTGTTGAACCGTGTTAATTCTTTGGAAGAGTTACTGACAAAAGCGAAAGAATTGAATCTAACCATTGACTTAAAACAAAAGAATGTAACCTTCATACTTGAAAAAAATGGAAAGCAGATAAGTCTGAATCATAAAAAAATAAGTGACAAGAAATTATATGATGTCAATTTTTTTCAAGATTACTTTAAAAATAAGGAAGTCGGTGATTCAGAAGGATTAGAGAATTTACAGGAGCAGTACCATACTTTTCAAGAAGAACGAGATAAGGATAAAGTATCCTCTGAAGAGATTGAGGAAGCCTTTGAGACATTTAAGGAAAAACGAGATGCCGTTCACGAATTTGAAGTGGAACTTGCAGAACATCAAATTGAGAAGTTAGTTGATGAAGGTGTTTACATCAAGGTATCTTTTGGTATTAAACAGAGTTGTCTTATCTTTATTCCCAACTATCAACTGGATATTATTGAAGGAGAGAATCAGAAAAAATATAAAGTCTATATCCGTGAGACAACCTCATACTTTGTCTATAACAAAGAACATTCGGATAAGAATCAGTATATCAGGGGGCGAACCTTGATTAGGCAGCTAACCAACGATAGTCAGAAAATACCATATAGAAGACCAACTGTTGAAAAGCTTCAGGAAAAAATCTCTGAGATTAACCTCTTGATTGAATTAACTGAAACTAATAAAAAATACCAATATGTTAAAGACGACTTAGTTACAGAAATAGCAGAGCTAGATATCAAACTAAATCAAACCAATGAAAAAATCGCCACCTTAAACAAGATGGCGGAAGTACTTATCAACTTGAAGAGTGTAGATTCAATCAGTCGAAAATTAGCAAGGTATGATTTTTCAAAACTGAATTTAACAGAATCAACTTCATTAGAACATGTGAGTGAAGAAATAAGAATATTGCAAGAGGAGGTAAATCATCATCTTGATAAGTATGAAGGATTTGTTAAGGAATTGGAAAAGTTTGTAGAGTTATTAAATACTGATCGAAGTTTTTATCAGAAATATAAAGAAAACCTCTTGATAGAGTAAAAAATAGAATTGTATCTTATAATAATGAGATAATTAGACTCCAAATTTACAGTAAATTATTTAAAAAATTTTTTTGAAAACACTTGCAAGTTATCAATGAATAATGTATAATGTGCATATACGATAAGTACAATGTATTTAAAAGAATTAAAAAATAAAGGAGATAGACTTATCATGGAAAAAAATACTAAAATTGATTTTGTAGAACTTGAACGTTTAGCTGAATTTGGTGGTTCTGATGATGGATCAGTTAAACCTCAGGCAGTATCACCTGTTGTTTCTGCAACTCTTAAAATTTGTTTACCTACGGTTTCTGCAGTCACTACGTTTCTATCTTGTAATAGATCTTGTGGCTGGGGATGTAAAAAATAAGTCGGAATTATTTTCATATTAAAAACTTATTGTATATTTTATTATTCTTAAATACATTGTAGACTTAAATTATTTACCATCTTGGTTGGAGTACATTTTTGCTGTGATAAGATGGTAAATAATTTTTTTTAGGAGGAGAAGTGTTAGAAATATTAATTTCATATCATTCCAAAGTGCCAATTTATGAGCAGATATTTAAGCAAATTAGTAATAAAATATTAAGTGGGGAACTTCCCCCAGGTACTTCTTTACCAGCGATTAGAGTTCTTGCAAAAGACCTTGGTGTAAGTATTATTACAGTAAAAAAAGCATACGAATTACTTCAATCACAACATTTAATTAACTCTGTTGTTGGTAAGGGGACTATAATTTCTAATTTGAGTTCAGATTTTATTGAAGATAGTATACGGAAGCAACTTGAAAAAAAATTTGATGAGGTTATTAAATTCGGTATCGAGGTCGGAATTGATTCCAAAGAAATTAAAGAAATTTTTTTATTGAAGTTAGATGATAATGGAGAAAGATAAAATGAATTTAGATAAGAATACTATTTTAGAGGTGAATAATTTAAATGTAAACTATAAGAATTCCAAATTTAAAGTTAGTGATGTTTCTTTTTCGATTCCTACAGGATGTATAGTTGGACTTATAGGTGAAAATGGTGCAGGTAAAACTACTATAATAAACTCAATATTAGGTTTACAAAAAATTGAATCTGGAGAAATTAAAATCTTTGGAAGAAATTTTGACATAAACGATACAAATTTAAAAGCTAAAATAGGTGTTAGTTTCTCGGAAACCTATCTCAATAAAAATTTGAAAATCTTTCAAGTTGAAAAAATTTATAAAGGATTATATAAAAACTGGGATTCGGATTATTTTAATTTCATTTTGGAAAAATTTGGAATTTCAAAGACAAAAAAAATTTCTGAGTGTTCTTCTGGAATGCAAAAGATTTTATCGATAGCTCTATCTATGTCCTACAATCCACAACTTTTAATCTTTGATGAGCCAACAACTACTCTTGACCCAGTTAGAAGAAAAGATATATTAGGCATATTTCAAGAATTTGTTTTAGACGAAAATAAAACTATTATTTTTTCAAGTCATATAACTACAGATATTGAACAAATAGCTGATATTATCATCTATATTAGACAAGGAAAAGTTCAGTTTGTTGAAGATAGTACAAAATTATTAAATGACAATGTTTTAGTTAGATGTCTAGAAAGTTATTTTAAAAACTTGAACCTAGATGATGTAATTGCATATGAAAAAACAGCTCAAGGATATGAGGTTATAATGCCTAGAGATAGAATTTTGAATCTGGATAATATTGTAGTTGATTCCTTGGATTTAGAAAAAATAATGAGCATTTATTCAAAAGGTGTGGTGATGGAGAAATGAGATATTTAATTAAAAAGGATTTAATGAACTCCAATGTGTTTAGTGGAATAACTTTTGTTGTATTACTTATCTTGCTTGTAATTCTAACCATGTTTGAGTTAGAAGATTTTCTGCTATTTATTTTGTTCTTTATTATACTAGTGGCGCCGCTTACTTATTTTATGAATATCTTGAATTATACCGATGAAGATTTTTATAGATTAGAGCTGCTCTTGCCAATAAAAATATACAAAATTGTTTTAGCAAGATACATAGAATATTTTATTGTTACAATTGCGTGCGTTCTATATATTGGATCAATTTTAATTTTTAGAGGTTTATTTAATAGTTTTTATATCCAGGAAGCACAAATGAATGTAATGTTTCTTGGTGTATCTGTCTCAATTTTATTTGCATCATTTGTAATGTCAGGTTCTTTTATATTTGGAAACCAAAATATAAAAAATATAAGTGTATCATCATTTATCATAACTCTTCTACTAGTAAGATTATTCATGGAATATATGAGCAATAAATATAATTTGGCTAATTACTTTGATATTTATGATTCAAGATTTTTAGTTTCTATGTTGGTTGCAATAGCATTTAGTATTTATATTATTTCATACTTCATATCACTTTATGGCTTTAGACAAAAATTGAGGTGACCGACTAATGAAATCTATAGTTTATAATGAATTTCTTGCTGAATTTAGGAACATTACAAATGTAATCATTTTTGTTATTATCGCTTACATCATAAGTTTTATACAACGTACTCCACAATTATTTTTAGTTTTAAATCTTTTTCAAATACTAGGGATTTATAGCAATAAAGAATTGACCGAAAAAATCAGAGTTTTTGAAAGGTTAGCACCAATAAATACAAAAAAACTCGTATTAAGTAAATATTTCTATCTATTTCTAAAAATATTTGTATCATCACTGCTATACTTATTTCTATTAATTTTAATGAATTCGGACATTAATTTCGATAGTTTGGAAGATTTGTTTATATTTGTAGTTTTATCAGTTAGTTTTGGTGTAGTAATAGTTTTTAAAAAAGTAGTAGGTGTCAATAATTATAGTAAGGTTAAGTATTATGGTTATCAGTTAGTATTAATTATTTTACCAACTATGATAAATCAGATATATAAATTTATTGATTGTCAAATATCAAATACAGTTATTTTTATGATTAATATTTTTTTATATTCAATTTTTGTAATATTCTTTTATAGACTGACTATTTCTTATTTAAATAGAATACGAGGGCTCTAATATGATTAACTCAATAAATGAAACATTTGAAAAAAGTGGACTACTCGATAAAATAATAATTTATTTTAAATTAGAAGATAAAATACATCTAATTATAGAAAATTATTCTTTTCCTGAGCAAAAAATATTGTCAATACTGAAAAACTCTATTGACAGTATAATGGAGGGAATTCTGTTAGATAAATTTGATAGTCTTAAGAGTAATGGTATTATTTCTGAAGGAAGTCTTTCGGATAAATTGGAAAAATTTAAGGAGTTACTGGAAATCGAGGATGCTATTTCGAAGTTGTTTTACGATTATCCTATTTTAGAAGAACAACTTTCAATTACACTGAATAACGTTATTGCAGAAATTGTTGATATTCTCAACGATTTTCAAGAAGACAAGAATGAAATTCAGAACTTTTTTAAAATTAAAGCAAATTCAATTTTAGATATAGAATTAGACTGTGGAGATAAACATAATAATAAAAGTGTTGCAAAAGTACTAATTGATAATACAGAATTGTACTATAAACCCAAAAATTTAAATACGGATCATTTATATAGAGATGTCTTAAAATTGCTAGACAAATACAGTAATTTTGATTTTAAAACTCCAAGCACGTTGAGTAGACGGACGCATTCATGGCAGGAATCAATTCAAATTTCTCAAGAGCTCTCACTATACGAAGCAAAAAAATATTATGAAAGAGCCGGTTATATGCTTGCTGCATGTGAAGTTCTTCATAGTACGGATATCCATTTTGAAAATATAATAGTTAGCGGTGAATATCCTGTTATCATTGACACAGAAACAATTTCTTCTCCAACAAACCATGACAATTTGGTTAATGATAATTTTAAGAGTATTGATCAGAGTGTTGTTGCAACCGCAATGTTACCATCAAGAGATAAGTTATACGATGTTAATGTTAGTGGGCTTTTTTATAGACCATCATCATCAAATACTTTAACGACTAACATTATAATAGAAGATGCTGAAAGTGATTACAGGGAAACTAAGGTACCTGTTCAAACCTCAATCACTCCAAATGTAGTGTTGATAGAAGGAGAACCTTTAAATTATAGATTAGTAATAGATAAGTTGATTAAAGGATTTAAAGATGGTTTATCTATTATAAAAAATCATAAAAATGAGTTATTAGATATAGTAGAAAAATACTATAATAAAGCAACTATGATTAGAATTATCCTTAGAGGGACTCAAGTATATTATACTTTTTTAAGGGAGTTACAGAAGCCTGATGCCTTAAAAAATAGGAGTAATCACGAAAAAATTCTCAATATCTTGCTATCAAGTTTCACTCCTTCAAGTTTCGGATATCTGAGAGTAGAAGAGGAAATAAAGGATTTACGAAATCAAAATATACCTTACTTCTACACGTATCTAGATAGTACTAATCTTTATTTTGAGGATAAAGTTCTATGTGAAAACTACTTCAAGCACTCAGCAAAAGATAATATAAGACATACACTGGGAATGCTAGATAGTGAAATGATAGATTACCAAGTACATTTATTAAAACTTTCTATTGCAACAGAATTTGCAAATGAAGATAACATGAATAGTGACTTTACTTGTAATAATACAGATATAGATATTAATAAAGAATTTACTGATTCATACCCATTTAAGTTACTAAAGAGAGAAATATTTTCCAATACAAGCGAAAGTGATACGTTCTATATTTTAAACTTTGATGAACGAAATTTGGTAGTTGATTTGATTGGTCCAGGTCTATATATGGGAGGAGGAATTATTCATTATTTGTATGAATATGCTTACTACCATAATAGTAAAGAAATTCAGGAATTTTCAAGGAGATTAATATTAAAGTTATATAACAATTATAAGGTAGATAAAATTAGTGGTGTAGCATCCAAAGCATGGAGTGTGTATCAGGGTAATGGTGGTCTACTATACTTAATGTATAACTACTCGAAACTTTTTAATGATGAAATAATTGAGAAGGGGTTTAGTAATCTATTACAAAATCTTATTTTTGATCTCTCAACAATACAGTTCTCTGAGCAAGATAGTGATTATATAAATGGTTTAGGAGCAACAATACACCTACTAGCGGATTTGCTTCTTAAACTTCATAGTCCTGATGACAAAGGTAGTGCTTATACTGAATCTAAAAATATAGTTTTAAGATATTGGGAGTATTTAAAAAATAATTCGCGTTTTGAGATTGGATTGGCTCATGGATTATCGGGAATAGTAACGCCATTAGTAAAAATTTATTCACTTACACGGAAAAATGAAATCCTAAAAGAGATTATCAACTTGGTATTACTTGAAGATAAAAAAATAGAAGAAAATTTTAAAGAAGTTGATTTTAGTTGGTGTCGCGGAATTGGAGGGGTGATCATTTCAAGAATTATTATAATAAATGAATTATCTAAAATTTCCAACCTAGACAGAGAGTTAAAGATTGTAAAAAAAAGTTTGAGCAAGCTATTAAATGAAGAATTATTTAAGAAGATATATTCTCAAAAAGGTCTATGTTTATGTCATGGAGCTAGTGGTACAGTTGAAATATTGAAATTTTTAGAGAAAAACCAAAATATTAACCTAAGTAAAATTTATAGAAAACTTTTACCAAATATTTATGAAATTGACCAATATGAGTGGTTTGAAGGAGTTGATTATCAATTTGAATCATTTATGTTAGGATTAAGTGGTGTAAAGTATGTTTCTCTTCAAAAGGAGTATAGGACCCCTTCAGTACTTGCTTTAGAGACTTATTGATAGTTGAATACAGGAGGAAAATATGTTTAAAAGAAGACTAAGGCTAGTTACTCAAACTACTTCTGCAGAGTGTGGTTTTGCCTGTATCGCTATGATTGCAAATTATTTTGGTTTTAAAAATTCATTATCTTACTATCGGAAAATATTAAATATTGGTAGGGATGGAGTTAGTGTAGCTAATTTATTCAAATTGTTGAAACAAGTTAATCTTTCGCCATCAGCTTATAAGCTTGTTGATATTGAAGGATTTAATTTTTCCGAAAATCCTTATATATTATATACTAATGAGAATCATTATGTTGTTTTAAAAAAAAATCGCAAAAATTTTAGCGTTTTTGATCCATCATCTGGAAAGAAGAAAATGAGTTTGAATGAAGTTTCTGAAATAAATGGAGGTATACTATTTGAAGTTTCTAAATCAAAGGAATTTAGAAAGAACAAAAATAATATTTCAGATTTCAGATACATAATATTTTTTCTCAATAACGTTTTAAAAGAATTTTCTCTTGTTTTATTATTTTCTATCCTTTCTTATGCTATTTCGGTCGTCATTCCGCAACTCCTAGAATATATAATTAATTCGTTTGTTAATGATTCAAAAGTTAATCTCAGCAGTATTTATATAATATTATTTTTTATGATAGTGTTATATTTTCTTATATCTTACCTTGAAAATTTTTTCATTATCCAATTTCAGACTAAAGTGAAGAATAATATTACTTTATTTACAATTAAACATCTGATAAATTTACCATACTCTTATTTTGATGATAGAGGTGAAGGAAATATATTGTATAGACTAGGTTTTTCTAGCCAGTTAGTTGATTTGATTTGTAATAAAATGATTCGTACCATTTTAAGTTCATTAGGAGTGCTAATTTTATCATTGTATACAATATACAGATTTTCATCACTTCTGGTTCTCGTGTTATTAATGATACTACTTTTGGGAATACTTGTTATGTTCTTTAATTTCTACATACTTAGTGAAAAAGATGAAGAATTATCAAAGGAATCAAAATATAAGGAATTAGAAGTTGAAATAGTAAGTAATATTTTTAGTATAAAAAGTTCTAGAAAAAGCAATTATTTCCTTAATGATTATAAAAACAAGTTTTTATCATTTTTAGATAAAAATGCAAAAAATAATGGAAAAATTTATTTTTTTAATTTAATCATTAGTACTTATACAATGTTTTTTCCAATTGTCTTGGTATTGTATTCGATACAAAATTTGAATGTTAGAGCAGGAGAAATATTCTTTTTATATTCAGTTATAAGTATGATTCTAGCCAATGTTGCATCATTCTTTACTCAAGTTTGCGATATAATAATGGTGAAACCCTCTTTATTCTACTTGAATGATATCTATGATGAAGAGGAAATGGTGCTACTCGGTCAGGAAAGCATAGATGACTTTCAAGAATTGAAAGTAGAAGGTGTTACTTTTAAATATAACGATGTATCTGATAATGTTCTAAAAAATATTAATTTTATTTTAAGGAGAGGGGAGAAGGTATCAATAGTTGGTTTATCAGGTAGTGGTAAATCAAGTATAATAAAATTACTTACTGGTTTGTATAATAAATTTTCTGGTAATATCTTAATTAACGATATTCCGTTAGAAAAAATAGATGAATCTTTTTTCCAAAAAAATATATCAGTAGTAAATCAAAATGTTACAATTTTCAATAAGACAATAAGAGATAATATTATTTTGGGAAATTCAAGTACTACGGACGAAGAAATTTGGGAAGCATTAAAAATTGTTCACCTTGATGAATTCATTAAAGAATTACCCTTAGGTTTAAATACAATAGTTAGTTCTCATGGGGCAAATTTTTCTGGAGGTCAGGCACAGAGATTATGTTTAGCTAGAGCAATAATTAATAAACCACAGCTATTAATTTTAGATGAAGCTACAAGTTCTTTGGATACTGTAAATGAAAACTATTTTTATAATATGATAAAGTCTCTTGGAGTCACTATCTTATCAATTTCCCATAGGTTGAATACGGTTGTGGATTCAGATAGAATTTATTTAATTGATGATGGAGAATTCGTTGCTGAGGGTTCTCATGAATCTTTACTTAAGACTAGCAATCTCTACGCTAAAATTTATAATGAAAAGAGGAAATAAAATGAAAATTTTTATTTATTATGGTAATAAAACTGAAGAGTTCTCTTCAAGTAAAATATTCGTAGACAGATTGTTAGAAAGTTTGAAATCTGATAGTAGATTTTCAGAAGTAATTTTTAGAACTCCTTCAAATACTAATTTTAGTCATATAAGTAACTGGAGGCAGGTGAATGAGTTCAATGAAGAAAGGCAAAAAATTAGTAAAGAGATGATGGAGTCCGATATAATATTATTGATTTCACCGGTATTTATTCATAATGTTTCGTCTTATATGAAAGTATTTCTAGATAATTTTGCATTATGGACTCACGTAATGCCTTTAGTTGGTAAGGTTGGAGTACCAATTAGTATATCATCTACAAATGGTAACGAATTTGTAAATGACTATTTAACAAAAATAATGAACTATTGGGGGATTCTAACACACAAGTCTATTTCAATTACGCTAGCAAATAAAAAGAATGAAGTAATAGAGAGTTATGTGAGATATGTTCTACATGTTGTAGATGCATTGACTTGTAAAAATTTTTCTGCAGATACATCAACTTTAAATTTATTTTTTGAAAATAATGTCAATAACTTTAAACTGGGTCATGAAAATTATGAGAAATCTATATTTAATGAGTTACCATATGGAAAATGTGAAACATTCGATCAGGCTTATGAACTAATGAAAAATAAAGAATGATTGCTTAGCCTTTATTTTATCATTTTTATTTATTCTAATTTAGTAATCTGAGTTTACTACGATGAAAAAATATTTTATGAATTTTTTCATCATTAATAATCAATAGTTCCTCAAACAATTTTAAATCTCTCTTATTGTATATTAACCTCAACCTCTTTAAAAGTATTACAGTATTGCTGATATATTTTAAATGCCAATTTGGCATATAAAACAAAATATTCTATCAACTCAACTATAATGACCTTAGGAGTTGACGAATGTATAAACGTTTAAGAGGTTTACGAGAGGATTCAGATTATAGTCAGTGCACTGTAGCTCAATATTTGAAATGTAGTCAATCTGCATATTCGCGTATTGAAAATGGCTATCGAGAACTTTCTATTGATGATTTAATTAAACTTTCCAATCTCTATAACGTTAGTACAGATTACCTATTAGGATTAACAGATTGTCCAGATAGGATTAAATATAAAATAAAATAGTCTCTCCTTGATTTGTTCATTGACAATTGAATAATTCTAGGTGGGACTTTATTTATTTGTCGAGCAGTAGAATAAAATGCGCCAAGAAATGAGCGAGAAGACATTGATTCAAAAATAGGTTAGTAACCTATCTGCCATGACACAGATAATGATAATGATACTTCTGATCGTTCAGGCTGCCATCGTTAAAGGACAGCGGGTGAGATTCCCATGAGTGATTTAACTAATCATACCCACTGAAATATTATATTTAAAAAAGGAATTACATTTATGAGTAAAACTATAAAAAGTGTTGAAAAACCGACGATGGAAATTGAGGGATATAAGGTAACTATTCGAGTGACCGATAAAACTTTAAATCTTGCAGAAGTATTAGATGATTTATTAGGTCGAAAACTTGAAAAAATTTAAGGATATAGCGGACAAAACCTAATAAATTATGTAAAATGAAAGTGTAGAACCTCAATCCTTAATCGGCAAGCACCTAATACTGATTAAGGAGAAAACAATGACACAAGCATGTATATATTTACGATTATCACGTGATGATGGAGATAATGTTGAAAGTAACTCGATTATCAATCAACGTTCACTGTTACGAGATTATGCTGGGAAAAACAACATTACTATCATAGAAGAATTTGTGGATGATGGTATCAGTGGACTAACATTTAATCGACCAGATTTTAATCGAATGATGGAAAAGGTTGATGAAAAATGTATTGATACTATTATTGTCAAGGATTTGTCTCGATTTGGACGAGACTATATTGAAACAGGAAAATATATCCAACGTATTTTTCCAGCTATGGGAGTAAGATTTATTTCAGTTAATGATCACTATGATAGCTTTAGTGCAGATGCTAATGAAACACATCTGGTAATGCCAATAAAAAGTCTCATCAATGATAGCTATTGTAGAGATATTTCAACGAAAGTACGTAGTACTCAAAAGGCAAAGCGACTGAAAGGAGAATTTATAGGTGCTTTTGCACCGTACGGTTACCTGAAAGATACAAGTATGAAAAATCACTTAGTTGTTGATGAAGCTATTCGTCCAATTATTGAAAAAATATTTTCTCTCAAATTGGAAGGTTATTCCTCAAATGCAATTGCTACTTACTTGAATAATACTGGCGTAGAAACCCCTCGTCAGAGGAAGTTAAGGAATCAAGAAAAAATTCAGGGGTTTAGAGGTCATCATCACAAATGGGATTCCAAAATGGTTAATCGTATCCTAATGAACAGGGTTTATACAGGAACTTTAGAACAAGGAAAACATACCAAGATCAATTATAAGTCTCAGTTCAGTGTTGCTGTTAATCCTGAGGACTGGATTCGAGTTGCAGATACTCATGAAAGTATCATCTCCAATAGTACATTCGAGATTGCGAATAATCTTTTGCTTAGAGATATAAAGAATATTAAGGGGAAACCGAGCCTTTTTTCAGGTTTGCTATTTTGTGCAGATTGCCAGATGCAGATGATTCAACGAAAAATCCGCTATAAAAATATAGAAGAGATACACTACATATGTAGGACTAACAACAGTGGACAAGGGTGTAGCCGTCATGCAATAAAGCATGAGGTTCTACTCTCAATTGTGACGAATTTAGTCTATAAACATCTTGGTTGGAAAGAGTATCTCGTGCGAAATGTTCCAACATTTTTCAAACAAGAACGTTTCCTAGAAATTAATTTTTCGAATCTAATTTCCGAAAAGAAGAAGTATGAACAACTGATACAATCACTTTATATAGACTTAGATGATGGTTTAATCAATGAGGCGGAGTATCAAGAATTTCAAAGTAGTTATCGTCAAAAAATAAAGAATGTTGAAGAAACGATTATTCAAAAGAAACAAATTGCCCAAACCACATATGAGCAACTTCAGAATAAGAACGAATGGCTCAGGTCATTACATCAGTTACAAGAAGAAACAGAATTAAATCGCTTAACATTGGTCACATTACTCGACCGAATTGATATACAGGAAAACAAAGAACTCACTCTTGTCTTTCATGATGTGGAGGAGCTGTCCATACTCCAAAGTCTGTTTCAAACAAAACAGGAGGTGGGGTAATGGCTCGTACAAAGAGACGGTATAATATAGATGCACAAGAGGAGACTACTGTTTCTATCTATAGGACTGGAGTCTATGTTCGTTTGTCAAAAGAGAGAACAGAAAGTTGGCGGAATAAATCACAATCACTGGAAACACAAGAAAGTCTAGCGAGAGCTTTTGCCGAAGAGAATGGCTTAACAGTTGTTAAATGTTATGTGGACTATGAATATTCAGGTACAACCTTGAAGCGTCCAGCTTTTCAAGAGATGCTGGCGGATGTGAAAGCTGGTAACATTAACTGTATATTGATTCGGGATTTATCACGTTTGGGGAGAGATTATATCGAAATGGGAAAGTTGATTGATAAAGTCTTTCCACTTCTAGGCGTACGATTTATTTCTATAAACGATCATTTGGATACTCTTCGTGGAATGGAGGAGAAAAAGTTTTTTGAGGTTGAAATAAAAAATTTGGTCAATGACTTATATTCAAAAGACATTTCTAAAAAAGTTATTGATAGTCATATTCAGAAAGCAAGACAAGGCTATTTTATATGTGGCTTTGCTCCATATGGTTACAATTTAGACAAGCAAAAACTAGGCAATAAGTTGATCATTGACGAGGTTGTGAAACCTATTTTAGACAAGGTATTTACGTTATTTTTGACTGGTTATTCTTCCTATAAAATTTGTGATTGGCTTAATGAGAATAAAATAGCTATACCAACTTCATATCGTCAAACAGGAGAGTTGTATAGAAGTGATGATGATACGAAGCGATGGTCAAATGCAAACCTTCGTCGTATGATATACAATCAAGTTTATATAGGGAATCTTGTCCAACGTAAAGGGAATAAGAATTTATCCGATGATGACTACATTTACTATAAAAATGCACATGAGCCATATATTAGTCCGAAAGAATATGAAACTATTATTAAGTTGATAGCAAACAGAAAAACTAACAGGAAATCTAAATTTCCGTGGACACCTAATCGCTATAAGGGGTTAATCTATTTGAAGGGGAGTACTAGGCAAATGTCTAGACAACATCAAAAATCTGATAATAAGAAAAATCGTGAAGGTTCCTATTATTTTAGAGATTATCTTGTTGATGGTAATATGAAAAGAAAATCAATTTGTATTAACGAAACAGTTTTAGATAGAATAGTTGTCAGTATCATTCAAACTGAGCTGGAAAGAATTGGAGCGATAAATGAATTATTACCTTCCCTAAAAAATAAGTATAAAACTCGCATTCAATTCTTGCAGGACAAGATTACTGAGCATAAGCATCAAATCATTAGATTAAGAACAGATATTAGTGACCAATATGCCTCTTACAGTCTATTAAGGGATAGTCGTGAGATATTTTTAAGTAAAAAACTGGAAATAAATAGAAAAATAGAAACGTATTTACTAGAAATTGAACAATGTGAGTATACTATTAGGAAAGTAGAGGAGGAGCATAATAGACAAGTTAATTGGTTAAAAACACTAGATACAAACCACGAATCACTGATGTTAACATCTGAAGTGCTAAATACATTAATAGAGCGTATTGAAATTGATGAAAATAGGAATATATCAGTGACATTTCATTGTAATATTGGAGGTGCTGATAATGTCTAAAATTGCTTTGTATTTACGTCTCTCAGTTGATGAAGCAAGTGCTGATGAAAGTAATTCAATAACTAATCAAAGGGTATTGCTTAATCAGTACCTTGACCGAATACCAGAATTTCATCATTTTCAAAGGATTGAATTTACAGATGATGGTTTCTCAGGGAAAAATCCCAATAGACCTGCTTTTAATAGGTTAATGTCAGACGTTAAATCTGGAAAAATTAGATTTATTATTGTAAAAGATTTTTCTCGTTTTATGCGTGATTATCTAGAATTGGGAAATTATATTGAAAACATTTTTCCTTTTCTAGGGGTACGTTTTATAGCAATTAATGATCAATTTGATAGTCTCACAACAGAAAATAATGGTGTAGATATAGATGTCCCTTTTAGAAATTTGTTGAATGATTTTTATGCTAGAGATGTATCGGAAAAAGTTAAGAGTGTAATGAATACGATGAAACGATCCGGTAAGAATATGAGTTGGTTACCACCATTTGGCTATTTAAAAGACCCTAATGATCGTTTTAATATTATTATTGATAAGAGTGTCGCACCAATAATAAGACGAATTTTTCAAATGTGTATTCAAGGTTTCAGTCTATCTCAGATTGCGATGAAACTTAATGATGAAAATACTATTACGCCAGCAGAAAGAAAAGGTCAAATTAGTCAAGCAAACTATAACTATCAAATAATATCTACTAAGACGCAGAAAAGAAATATTTGGACTCGATCGACTGTTTCTCGTATTCTCAAAAATGAAGCTTATAAGGGTACATATCTATTTAATATCAAGACTATGGTCAATGGTAAGCAAGTTAAACAGCCCATGGAAAAATGGGAACGAATTGAGAATAATCATGAAGCTATTGTAACAAGTGAAATCTTTGAACAAGCAAAAAATGCTTTGAAAATTCGTAGCAACTATTCCTCAGAGCATGGAGTAACAAAAAAGCATGATATTATTTTAACTGGATTTCTAATCTGTGAACATTGTGGTCATAAATTGACAGCATATACTTATAAGATAAAGACTCGTCATTATTTTTATTGTAGATATTGTATGTTACAAGGCTATAGTTTTAAAGGTTGTCGTTCAGATAGGGTTGAGCAAGAAATATTATTTTTTTTAAAATCTAAGATACAAGTAAAACCCTCCCCAAGATCTAACCAATCAATTACTCGCGCTATATCTCTATTAAAATCTCAGAAATTTTCATATTTCCAAGATTATAAAGCAGAAAGAATAAACAGAGAAAAATACATACTGCTTAAGAAAGAAATAGAAAAAAAGATTGGTGTGTTAGAAAATGAATTAAATAATATGAACCCCCGTCAACCATTGATTGGTGACTCGCTAACAAAAGAAGTGCTTCGAGAATCAGTAAAACAAATAATGGTTAATCGTGTTGGTGATTATCGCATTGACTATAAAAATATTTGAAGAGACTTTACGATGAAGTCTCTTTTTTTGAAAAATGAATTAAGAAATAATAACATTTACTTGACACAAGAGGGCAATGTAGAATCTACTATCAAGATTGCAAAGAAAGGCCTGCCTATTGTGTATG
>OBMA010001243.1_pt1 | contig 15586 bp, 10 predicted proteins | sample 1539141 | NCBI WGS metagenome assembly OBMA01 (sample SAMEA3991484, study PRJEB22521) | metagenome | biome: anthropogenic terrestrial biome; feature: sewage plant; material: raw primary sludge | place: Sweden | collected 2012-09-26 | reverse complement strand
GGCGTAGCGGCCCACGGCCTCGGGCGAGGCCAGGTCGGCCGCGTTGCGCATGGAGCTGTACCAGGCATCGCGCTGCATCTCGCCGTTCTTGCCGGGCAGCGAGGCGATGGGAGCGACCGAGAAGCTGTGGCGCGAGCTGGCATAGCCACCGCGAAAACCGCGCGTGTGGGCGCTGAAGAAATGGCTTTGCTGGGCCGACACGCCCGCGCCTTCGCTGTTGGTGATGCGGCGGTGCGTCTTGAACGCGGCGGCTTCGCATGCCTTTGCCATCTCGGCGGCTTCTTCGCTGGTGATGGCCCAGGGGTGGAACAAGTCCAGGTCGCGGTGGGTTTCTGGCGGGGCGATGTCATCCGCATCGGGCAGGCCGGCCACGGGGTCTTCGGCCGTGAAACGGGCAATGTCGTAGGCCGCCTGCACGGTTTGCTCAATGGCTTTTTCTGAAAAGTCAGACGTGCTGGCATTGCCGCGGCGGTGACCGATGTAGACCGTCACGCCGAGCGACTTGTCGCGGTTGCGCTCCACGTTTTCCAGCTCGCCCTTGCGCACGCTGACCGACAGACCGCAACCTTCGGACGCCTCGGCACCCGCATCGGTGGCACCCAGCTTCTTGGCGTGGGCCAGGGCCCGGTCTACCAGCTCTTCAAAAAACGGGCGGCTGTAGCTGAAGCCACTGGCGGGCTCTTGAAGGGAAGCGGAAGCCTTGGCAGCGGCCGGGGCGCTTTTCGCGCGGGTAGAAGGTTTATTCATAGCGGCGGCTATGATACTTGCCACTGTGGCGCACTCGCTGCCACCTCTCTCTTTGCCCCCACCCATGTCACGCAAACCCAAAAAAGGCTACTTTGTGCGAGGCCAGTTCGTTGCCGAAGGCAGCGAACTGGACATCCAGCTCAAGGCCGAACTCAAAGGCACTCCCGATGCCAGCCGCACCGATCTCAAACGCGAAAGCGACGCCCTTCAAGACCTGGGCAAGGAACTGCTGACGCTGCGCTCTGACCTGTTCGACGCCGTGGGCCTGCCCGACAAGCTGGTCGAGGCCATTGTTGAAGCCAAGCGCATCACCAACTTCGAAGGCAAGCGCCGCCAGATGCAATACGTGGGCAAGCTCATGCGCAAGCTCGACCCCGAGATTGTGGAAGCCGCACGCACTGCGCTGGAAGAACAGCACAAGGGTTCGGCCACCGAAAAGCTGCGCCTGCACCTGGCCGAGCAATGGCGCGACCGCCTGATTGCCGACGACGCCACCCTGCCCCAGTGGATGGACGAGTACCCCAACACCGACACGCAGCAGCTGCGCGCCCTGATCCGCCAGGCCCGCAAGGATGCGCCGCCCGTGGACAAGGCCGCCGTTTCGCAAGGGCTGGCACCACGCAAGGGCCGTGCATACCGTGAGCTGTTCCAGCTGGTGCGCGAGCACCTGGGCGGCACGGGGCTGGAGCGCGAAGAGGAATCGAACTCTGACGAGGACAGCGATGACTGAAGCCGTGACCAGCAGCCACGACGCCGTGAAAATCGGCATCGTCTCCATCAGCGACCGGGCCAGCACCGGCGTGTATGAAGACAAGGGCCTGCCCGCCTTGCAAGACTGGCTGGGCCGTGCGCTGCACAACCCCATCCAGTTCGAGGCCCGCCTTATTCCCGACGAGCAAGCCACCATCAGCGCCACGCTGATCGAGCTGGTGAACGCGGGCTGCAGCCTGGTGCTGACCACCGGCGGCACCGGCCCCGCGCTGCGCGATGTGACGCCCGAGGCCACGCTGGCCGTGGCCCACAAGGAGATGCCCGGTTTTGGCGAACAGATGCGCCAGATCAGCCTGAAGTTCGTGCCCACGGCCATCCTGTCGCGCCAGGTGGCGGTCATCCGCGATCAGAGCCTCATCATCAACCTGCCCGGCCAGCCCAAGGCCATTGCGCAGACGCTGGAAGGCCTGAAAGACGCCGAGGGTGCCACGGTGGTGCCCGGCATCTTTGCGGCCGTGCCGTACTGCGTAGACCTGATCGGCGGGCCATATCTGGAAACGCGCGACGAGGTCTGCAAGGCGTTTCGCCCAGCCTCGGCACAGCGCCCGGCACGCGGCGCCTGAGTGCGCGCTGCCCTCGCGCATCGCGGTGGTGGGTAGCCTCGCGCGGCGGCCGGGTGATGGGCAGGTTTCCGGCGCGGTCTTGCGCCAAGTCAAGCCGCGCGGCCCAGGGGCACCACAGCGTCATGGTTTTGGGTTACACATTGGGGGTTGAGCACGCGGGGCGTGCTCTTGCATTGGCAAACCACCAAGGAGTTTCCTCATGAGCACCATGAAAGCCGCCGTTTTCGTTGAACCTGGCCGCATTGAGCTGGTCAGCAAGCCCATCCCCTCGGTGGGCCCCAACGATGCCCTGATCCGCATCACGACCACCACCATCTGCGGCACGGACGTGCACATCCTCAAGGGCGAATACCCGGTGGCCAAGGGCCTGACCGTGGGCCACGAACCCGTGGGTGTGATCGAAAAGCTGGGCAGCGCCGTGGTGGGCTACACCGAAGGCCAGCGCGTGATTGCCGGGGCGATCTGCCCCAACTTCAACTCCTACGCCGCGCAAGACGGCGCGCCTTCGCAAGACGGCAGCTACCTCATCCCCCAGGGCATGTGCGGCTGCCACGGCTTCAAGGCCACCGCTGGCTGGCGCTTTGGCAACCTGATTGACGGCACCCAGGCCGAGTACGTGCTGGTGCCCGATGCGCAGGCCAACCTCGCGCCCATTCCCGATGGCCTGACGGACGAGCAGGTGCTGATGTGCCCCGACATCATGTCCACCGGTTTCAAGGGGGCCGAAAACGCCAACATCCGCATCGGTGACACGGTGGTGGTGTTTGCCCAAGGCCCCATTGGCCTGTGCGCCACGGCCGGTGCGCGCCTGCTGGGCGCCACCACCATCATTGCGGTGGACGGCAACGACCACCGCCTGGGCATTGCGCAGAAGATGGGCGCCGATGTCACGCTGAACTTCAAGAACTGCGATGTGATCGACGAGATCATGAAGATCACCGGTGGCCGTGGTGCAGATTCCGCCATCGAGGCGCTGGGCACGCAGGCCACATTTGAATCGGCGCTGCGCTCCATCAAGCCCGGCGGCACGCTGTCGAGCCTGGGCGTGTATTCCGAAGACCTGAAGATTCCGCTGTCGGCCTTTGCCGCGGGCCTGGGCGATCACAAGATCAACACCGCGCTGTGCCCCGGCGGCAAGGAGCGCATGCGCCGCCTGATGAACGTGCTGGCGTCCAACCGGTTAGACCTGGGCCTGCTGGTCACCCACCAGTACAAGCTCGACGACATCGTGGCCGCGTACGACCTGTTTGCCCACCAGCGCGATGGCGTGCTGAAGGTGGCCATCAAGCCCCAATAAGGCACCGGTTTGCAAGGGCTGCAAAGGCCCTTGCCCATCCCCATCAAAAAAAGCCCTGCAGCATTTGCTGCAGGGCTTTTTGCGTGGAGTGGTGACGGACGTTTGCTACTTTCCGACCAGATCGTTGAGCTTGCCGGCTTCGAACTGTTCCTTGAGCGCAGCGTCGTCCGGCACGCAGTCACCGGTCTTGACGCAGGCCGACAGCTTCTCGATGGCCTGCCACAGCAAGGCGATCTGGTGCTCTTGCGAAGAGGCGTTGTCGATCAGGCCGCGCATCGCTTGCGACAGGGGGTCGTCTTCCTGGGTGATGCCGTAGGCCGTGAACTTGCGCGGTTGCTGCGGCTCGGTCACGTCGGCGCTTTGACCTTCTTTGGACGGAATGATGCGCGCGGGAATGCCCACCGCCGTGGCACCTGCGGGCACCGGCTTGATGACCACGGCATTGCTGCCAATCTTGGCGCCATCGCCCACTTCAAAGCCGCCCAGCACCTTGGCACCGGCGCTCACCACCACATCCTTGCCCAGCGTGGGGTGGCGCTTGGCGCCCTTGTACAGCGAGGTACCGCCCAGGGTCACGCCCTGGTAGATGGTGCAGCCGTCGCCAATCTCGGCCGTTTCGCCCACCACCACGCCCATGGCGTGGTCGAAGAACACGCGTTCACCAATCTTGGCGCCGGGGTGGATTTCAATGCCCGTGAACCAGCGCGCAAAGTGCGAAATGAAGCGCCCCAGCCATTTCAGCCCGTTGCCCCAGCACCAGTGCGCCGGCCGGTGCAGCCACACGGCGTGCAGGCCGGGGTAACAGGTGATCACCTCCCAGGTGCTGCGCGCTGCAGGGTCACGGTCAAGGATGCACTGGATATCGGAGCGCAGGCGGGCAAACATGGTCAGGTTGTTGTTGGAATTTGGAAACGCAGTCTAGCGCTTTGCCTGCGCCGTCTCGATCATGGCTTTGGCGACACCACGCAAGATGTGGATTTCTTCGGGGGTGAGTTGCGCGCGGTTAAAAAGCTGGTTCAGGCGGGGCATGAGCTTTTTGGGCGCGGCCGGGTCCAGAAAGCCGATGCTGGTCAGCGCCTGCTCCCAATGCCCCAGCATGCCCGCCACCTGGGCCGCATCGGCCTGCACGCGGGCGGGGGTGGCATCTTGCACGCCAAAGCCGCCCAGCGCCTGGCGCCAGTCGTAGGCAATGACCTGGATGGCTGCGCCCAGGTTCAGCGAGCCGAAACGCGGGTTGGTGGGAATGGAAAGCGCGGCGTGGCACCGGTACACGTCTTCGTTGGTCATGCCAAAGCGTTCGCAGCCAAACAGAAATGCCACGCCGGTTTGGCCTGCCGGCGCTGCCCCACCGCCTGCTTCACCGCCGTCAGCGGGGTTTGAAGCGTTTTTGGCCTCTGGCGCTGATGCAGCAAGCGCCAGGCGCTCTTGTTTTAATAGCGCTTCGAAGTGCACACGCGGTTCCACCGTGGGCGGGCCGAAGTCGCGCGGGGTCATGGCCGTGGCGCACAGGTGGCTCATTCCGTCGAGCGCCTCGTCCAGCGTGGCCACCACACGGGCCTTCTCCAGTACGTCCAGGGCACCGCTGGCGCGCTGGATGGTTTCTTCCTTGCGCAGCACGTTGGGCCAGCGCGGGGCCACCAGCACCAGGTCGTCAAAGCCCATGACTTTCATGGCACGGGCAGCGGCGCCCACGTTGCCAGCGTGGCTGGTGTTGATCAGGACAAAACGGGTCTTCATGAACGGGGACTAGGTAAAAAAGCGGCGGTGCAGCTAAAATAGAGGGCTTATTGTCGCCGCCCGCATCGCCCGGCTGCGATCACCGCTCATGATCCGCAAGACTTTCACGCCACCAGCGCGCCCGAAAGCCTTGCTAACCACCACAATTTATGTCGTCCAATCTGCACCCCATGCTCAACGTGGCCATCAAGGCTGCACGCGCCGCCGGCGCCATCATCAACCGCGCGGCCCTTGACGTGGAATCCGTGCGCATTTCGCAAAAGCAGATCAACGACTTTGTGACCGAAGTGGATCATGCGGCCGAAAAAATCATCATCGAAACCCTGCTCACAGCCTACCCAGGCCACGGCATCCTGGCTGAAGAGTCGGGCCAAGAGTACGGCGCCAAGCATTCCGATTTCGTCTGGGTCATCGACCCGCTGGACGGCACCACCAACTTCATCCACGGCTTCCCCGTGTACTGCGTGAGCATTGCGCTCACCGTCAAGGGCAAGGTCGAGCAAGCGGTGGTGTACGACCCCACCCGCAACGACCTGTTCACCGCCACCAAGGGCCGTGGCGCCTTCCTGAACGAGCGCCGCATCCGCGTGAGCAAGCGCACCCAGCTCAAGGACTGCCTGATCTCCACAGGCTTCCCCTTCCGCCCGGGCGACAACTTCAAGAGCTACATGAACATGATGAGCGACGTGATGCAACGCACGGCTGGCCTGCGCCGCCCCGGTGCTGCAGCGCTCGATCTGGCTTACGTGGCTGCCGGCTTTACCGACGGTTTCTTTGAAACCGGCCTGTCCGTCTGGGACGTGGCTGCGGGCTCGCTGCTGGTGACCGAAGCCGGTGGCCTGATCGGCAACTTCACCGGCGAAGCCGACTTCATGGAACAGCGCGAATGCATGGCGGGCAACCCCCGCGTCTACGGCCAGCTCGTGCCTATTCTGGGCAAGTACAGCAAGTTCGCCAGCGCTGGTGACAAGGCATCTGTGCGCCAGGCTGCCGCTGAAGACAACTCTGCCGAGAGCGCCAGCGCTGCTGAAGAAGAGCCCACCAACCCCGACGCATCCGCAAGCTCGGGCGACGCACCGTTCTGAACCGATGAGCTGAGCGCAGCACCCTGGCGGGGCGCTGCGCACGCCCACGCGGGTTCACTCTGGATCGGGGTACTTCAGCGCGATGCTGCGAAAGTCTTCGGCGATGCTCACAAAAGCGTCCACCATGTCCGGGTCAAAGTGCGTGCCCTTGCCTTTGACGATGGTGCTGCAGGCCTGGTCGTGTGAAAAGGCTGCCTTGTAGACCCGCTTGTTGATGAGCGCGTCGTACACATCGGCCACCGCCATCAAGCGGGCCGACACGGGAATCTGGTCACCCGCCAGACCCTGCGGGTAGCCACTGCCATCCCACTTTTCCTGGTGGCTGTAGGCGATTTCCTTGGAAACACTCAAAAACGCCACCCGCATTCCCAAGCGGCGCTCTGCATCTTCAATCGCCTTGCGCCCCAGGGTGGTGTGGGTCTTCATCACCTCGAACTCCTCCACCGTCAACTTGCCGGGTTTCAGAAGGATGCTGTCGGGAATGCCGATCTTTCCAATGTCGTGCAGGGGCGCGGACTTGTAGAGCAGCTCGATCATCCGCTCGTTGAGCACAGCTTCAAACCTGGGGTGGTTGCGCAAGCGTTCTGCCAACGCTTTCACATACAGCTGGGTGCGGCGAATGTGGTTGCCCGTCTCGTTGTCTCGCGTTTCTGCCAGTGAGGTCATGGCCATGATGGTCACGTCCTGAATGGCTTGCACCTCCAGGGTGCGCAGCGCCACCTCGCGCTCCAGGTAGGCACTTTTATCGCGCAGAAAATCGGCAGTCGCCTTGAGTGCCAGGTGGGTGTTGACCCGTGCGAGCAAGATCGGAGGGCTGATGGGCTTGGTGATGTAGTCCACCGCCCCCAGGGCCAGGCCCATGCGCTCGTCGTCAGGGTCTGAGCGGGCCGTCAAAAAGATCACCGGGATATCGCGGGTCGCTGCGGTGGCTTTGAGCCGGCGGCACACCTCGTAGCCGTCCAGGCCCGGCATCATGATGTCGAGCAGCACCAGGTCAGGCGGCGTATCAGACATCGCAATCTTCAAGGCCTTCTCACCATTGTTGGCCACCTTCACCATGAAGTGGTCACGCAGCAAGGCGCCCATCAAGGTCAGGTTCTCTGGCGTATCGTCCACCACCAGCACGGTAGCGATGTGCTTGTCCACCAGGGTGGAGGCGTTCACGGTAAAGGGCGCTTGTTCCATTGGAATTCCTGCGAAATACACCGTTCAGAGAGCTTGACCAGAATCCGGGCCGGGCGACTGCACGCCCCCCTGCCCCTCGGGAAGATGCTCCAGTGCCTGCTCGAAATCGAAGTTGCGAACCTGGGCCTGGACCGTGGCGAACCCATCCCCCAGGGCAGCTTCCAGAATTGTTGCATTGTGTTGCAAAAACTCGGTCGCTGCCGGATCGTCCTGCGATAGCAGATCACGCAGCTGGGTGAGTACGTCATCCACAGCCAGCACATCCGCCGTGGGCGATTGCTGCGCGGCCAGCCCCGGAGCGAATGCAGCCGACGCAGCCCCGGACTGATCGACCCAGTTTTGCAGGCCTGCCACCAAGGGCTCCATGGCCGCCGCCAGAGCGCCGAGCAAGGGCAGCACCTGCGCGCTGGATGCGCCTGCAGGCTGGTGGCGCAGGGCCTGCTCCAGCGCATGGGCGTGTTCCGAGGCCTCTTGCGCACCGATGTTGGCTGCTACGGATTTCAGCGTGTGGGCAAGCCGTTCGGCCAGCCCCTGGTTGCCCGCTGCAATCGCCGCATCAATCTGGGCAACGACGGATGATTGGGCCTGGACAAAGCGCACCAGCATATCGGCGTACAGCGCGGGCTTGCCCAGGGCGCGCTGCAAGCCCAGAGCCGTATTGAGGCCCTGCACCACCGGCGGCCACCCTGTCAGCCGCGGAACCGAGGCCAGCACCGGCGCCTGGCCAGGAGTTGCCCCGACCGCCGGGGGCATCGCGGCCTCGCCCAATCCTGGCCGGGGCTTGATCCAGCGGGACAAGGCGCTCCACAACGCGGCAGGCTCGATGGGTTTGGCAACGTGGTCATTCATGCCCGCAGCAAAGCAGCGCTGCCGGTCAGCATCCATGGCGTTGGCGGTCATGGCGATCACAGGCAGGTCTTGCAGGCGTGGGTCCTGCCGCAGTTGCCGGGTGGCGGTCTCCCCATCCATCACCGGCATTTGCATGTCCATCAGCACAACGTCATACGAGGCTTGGTGCAACTGGTCCAAAGCCATCTGGCCGTTGTCCGCCACATCCACCACAAACCCCGCATCGCGCAACAGCTCCACAGCCACGATCTGGTTGAGTTCGTTGTCCTCCACCAGCAGCACGCGTGCGCCACGAATAGCCACTGGCAATACATCAGGCGCGGGCGCGGCCGCAGGTGTGCGTGAGGTGCTGCCGCCTGCGCCGTCCAGCGGCTGCATCAGGGTGTCCAGCAACACCGATGCATTCACCGGCTTGATGAGCACGGTTTCTATGCCCTCAGAGCGGGCCGCACGCATGACGTCTTCCCGGCCATAGGCGGTCACCATGAGCATTTGCGGCACGCGGGGCATGCCCAGGCTGCGGATGTGGCGCGCCAGCTCCACGCCATCCATGCCCGGCATGTGCCAGTCCAGCAGCAGCAGGCCGTACAGGCGCTGCTGCGCCATCGATTCGCGCAGCATTTGCAGCGCTTGCAGGCCAGAATAAGCCTGATCCACCTCCAGGCCCATCGCCACCAGCATGTCTGACAAGACAGCCGCCGCCGTATGGTTGTCATCCACCACCAGAACGCGCTGGCCACGCAAATCAGCAGGTGGCTGCAAGTTCCGCGCTGGCGCGCCCCGCTCCAGCGGCAAGGTCACCCAAAACGTGGAGCCGCAACCAAACTCACTGACAACGCCTACCTCCCCACCCATCAGTTCGGCCAGGCTCTTGCAAATGGCCAAGCCCAGCCCTGTGCCCCCATAGCGGCGCGTGGTCGAGGTATCAGCCTGCTGGAAGCTCTGGAACAGGCGCCCCATCTGCTCTGGCGTCAACCCGATGCCGGTATCGCGCACCTCAAAGCGCAGCAGCACCTGTTGCCCACGCTCTTCCACCATGCGCACCACGATGGAGATTTCGCCCTTTTCAGTGAACTTGATGGCGTTGTTGGCGTAGTTGATGAGAATTTGCCCCAACCGCAGCGAATCACCCACCAAATTGGGCGGCACATCGCTGGCGACATCGCAAACCAGTTCCAGCCCCTTGGCTCCCGCCTTGTAGCCCACGACATCGGCCACGCTTTCGAGCAAGCGATCAAGCACAAATGGCTGGTTCTCCACCGCGAGCTTGCCTGCCTCGATTTTTGAAAAATCCAGGATGTCGTTGATCACGCCCAGCAGATGCTGGCCGGCCTGTTGAATCTTGCTGACGTAGTCGTGCTGGCGCGGGCTGAGCCCCGATTTGAGCGCCAGGTGCGACATGCCAATGATGGCGTTCATCGGCGTGCGTATTTCATGGCTCATGTTGGCCAGGAAGTTGGACTTGAGCGCCGTCGATTCCTCCGCCAGTTCTTTCGCACGCAACAGGCCTTGCTCTGCCAGCTTGCGATCGGTGATGTCCACAAAGGTGCCGATGGCGCCACCCGGTGTGCCGTCCGGGCGCACAAAACCGTGCAGCCAGAACAACGTGTGGTGAATCTGCCCATCGGCATAGGGCAAGTCCACCTCGCGGTGCACTGTCTGGTTGCCCCCCAAGGCCTCGTCGGCATCCTGGCGGAACTGCATGCGCAGCTCCTCGGGCAAGAACGCCAGCTCCTGAACCGTCTTGCCAATGAAGTCTGAGCGCTTCACCCCAAAGGCCTGCTCGTACGCGCGGTTGAAACCGGTGTAGCGCCCATCCGCCCCCTTGTAGAACAGCGGCACCGGGATGGCATCGATCAGGGCCTGCTGGAAATCGAGCTGCGCCGCTACCTGGGCTTCCAGCTGTTTCTGGTCATGGATGTCCACGTTGACGCCTACCACCCGGGTGGCCTTTCCGGCCTCATCGCGGAAGATGCGGGCGGCCTCCAGGAACCAGCGCACTTCGCCATCCTGGCGCACCACGCGCCAGGAGTCGCGTACAGAGTCCTGGGTGCCGTTGATGCAGGCGTCGAAATGGTCGCGGGCGCGTTGCCTGTCTTGCGGGTGCAGGCAGGCCAGCCACTCGTCGCGGGACAGGGGTTGCTTGTCGGGAGCAAACCCCATCATGACGGACAGTTTGGACGACCAGAGGATGCGGCCGCTGCGCAGGTCTACGTCAAACACGCCGATCTTGCCCGCTTCTTGCGCCAGCTCCAGGCGCTCGTGGATTTCGCGCAGCGCAGCCTCGGCCTTGCGGGCCTCGGTCACGTCCTCGATCACCCAAAGCGAAGCGTTGGCGAAGCCCTCCATTTGCAGCCGGCGCCCAGAGAGCCGGGCGTGGAAAACACTGCCATCAGGGCGATACAACACGGCTGTGTCACGCACCGCTTCATGCGGGTGCAGGCCTGGCATGACTTTGGAGCGGAACGCCTCGAACGGCGCCTCTCCACCAAACAGGAAAGACGCATGGCGCCCCTGCAGCTGCGCCGTGCTCTCACCCATCAACTCAGCAAACGCAGGGTTGAACTGGCGCAAGTGCCGATCGCAAATCAGCACGATGGGCGGGGCGTTGTCGAAGATGGCGGTCTGCTGCTCCAGCAGTTCGTTGAGCATGCGCTCGCGGCGCTGCAGCTCTGCCTGGGCGCGCATGCGCTCAGACACTTCCTCTTGCAAACCCACGATGGCAATGCGCTTGCCGCGCTCATCAAAAACGGGCGACAAGGTGACTTCGTCGTGGTAGAGGCTTCCATCGCGCCGCTGGTTGATGAAGGTGCCGCGCCACGACTGGCCTGACAACAAGGTTGCCCACATGGCCTGGTACATTGCAGGAGGCGTTTGCCCGCTCGCCACGACCGAAGGTTTGCGCCCCTTGACCTCCTCCAGCGTGTAGCCGCAGTTGCGCTCGTATTGCGGGTTCACCCACTCGATAAAGCCTTCACTGTCTGTGATGACGACGGCTACCGGGCTGCTTTCCAGGGCAGTGCCCAGCACCTTGAAGCGCTCCAGCGCGCGCGTCACCTGTGCCCTGCTGCGAAGCAGATCCAGCAGCAGCCACCCCAGCATGGAAAACAACATCAAAGCCGCCAAGCCCACTTGCAGGCGCTGCGACCAGGGCATCAGCCCGCTCACATCGTCCAGCATCAAGAGCTGCCATTGCCCTCCGGGATCTTTCCAATCCACGGCACGCCGCGAAATGGCATGGGGTACGCCGTTCAGAACCACGTGTGATGCGTCCAGGCTGAAAGGCAGCTCGGAGGCGAGGCCATTGTCAAAGTGACTGCCAAACTGGCGTGTGGCGCGAATGCTGTCGATGCGAGCCTGGGTCAAAGGCGGTGCCACGGCAAACAGCCATTCCGGCCGGGCGGATGAAAACACCACGCCCTGGGGCGACAAGAGCAAAACCGGCAAACCCACCCGCGATAGCAGGCCATCGACCGACTCCATCCCCACCTTGAACATCACCACGCCAATGATGGCGCCCGAGGGCGAATCGGAGTCATACAGGGGCCCTGCGTAGTAAAGCCCGCGTTCGTGCGTATTGCCGCCAATGGCCGCGTACACGCTGATGCCCCCCCTGCATCGCCTGCTGGAAATAAGGGCGGTACGCAAGGTTCACACCGGTGGAGCGAGGCCCCGCAGTTTCATGGGCCACCACCGTTCCATCACGGGCAATCACATACGCGCCGTTGACGAGAAAACGCTCGCGCGCCACGGTCAGGCGCGCGAGCGCAGCGGGGTGGTCAGGCGGCACCGTACCCCGGGCCATGTCTTTGAGCAGGGGCTCGCTCAAGCCCAGCAAAGACACCGCCCCGAGCATGCCAGCCCCCATGGCCTGGTACGCGAGGGCATCGGCGGTTTGCTGCAGCTTGGCGTGGCGCTCCTGGGCGCGCTCCATCGCCAGCCAATGGGCGACAACTTCCACCGTCAGCCAGGCAGCCAAGGTGGCGGCGACCAACACCACGGATGCCCCCCGCCAGCCCGGCGCATTGCGGCCCAGCACCTTGTCCAGCAGCGTGGCAACGCCGGTACCCGAGCGTTTCACCCCTACCGCCATAGGTTCCTCCGGCTAGGCACCGCAGGCGTGCACTGGAATGGCTCCTCATTCATCACACGTTCCCCTCAAAACGCCGCGCGCCTGAAGGCGCTGCAGCACATGTGTTGCCTCCCCTTGCCTCCGTACCCGCGCGCGGCGTCTCAAAGCGCGGGGTAGATATGAGCGTCCATTTCGTGTACGGGCACCGGGCGCCCAAACAAGTATCCCTGGAACCCATCACACCCGTGCAAACGCAAAAACCCTAGCTGTCCGGCTGTTTCCACGCCCTCTGCCACCACCTGCAAGTCCAGGCTCTTGGCCAGCGCAAGAATGGTTCTGACGATGGCCGCATCGTTGGGATCGCTCAGCACATCTCTCACAAAACTCTGGTCGATCTTGACCTGATCCAGCGGCAGCCTCTTGAGGTAGCTCAGGCTGGAATAGCCGGTGCCGAAGTCATCCAGCGCAAAGCCCACGCCCTGTTTCTTGAGTTGTTCCATGCGCTGCACGGCGTCTTCAATATCCCCCAGCAGCATGCTCTCGGTCAGTTCGAGCTTGAGCTTGTGGGGCCGGGCCTGGCATTCGCGCAGGGTGTCGAGCACCTGCGCCACAAAGCCTGGCTGGCGAAACTGCCGGGCACTCACATTCACCGACAGGGTGAGGTGGGCCGTGGCTTCGTGCTGAGCCCACAGATGGAGCTGGGTGCAGGCACTGCGCAGCACGGCTTGCCCCAGGGGCAGGATCAGACCGGTCTGCTCTGCCAGGGGTATGAACTCCGCCGGGCTGATCATGCCCCTTTGCGGGTGGCGCCAGCGGGCCAGGGCCTCGGCACCGACGAGCTTGCCTTGATGGTCCACCACCGGCTGGTAATGCACCAGCAACTCGCTGCGCGCCAGGCCCTGGCGCAGGTCAGCCTCCAGGTTCGAGCGGGCATTCACCGCCGCCTGCATTTCCGGGTCAAAGAAGCGCTGGGTGTTGCGGCCCGCAGCCTTGGCCTGGTACATCGCCAGGTCGGCCCGTTTGAGCAATTCGTCCACCGAGAGGCGATGCTCCCCAAACAAGGTGATGCCAATGCTGGGCGTGCTGTAGTGCCGCGCCCCTGCCAGCTCAAACGGCTGGTTCAGATTGGCCAGCAGTTTGTCTGCCACAGACTCTGCCTGTGAGGCAGCCTCATGCAGGCGGCTGCTGAGGTTTTCAAGCATCACGACAAACTCGTCGCCACCAAAACGGGCCACGGTATCGGCTTCGCGCACGCAGGCCAACAGCCGCGATGCCACCTGGGACAGCAGCTGATCGCCCATGTCATGGCCCAAGGTGTCGTTCAGGTCCTTGAAGTTGTCCAGGTCAATGAACAACAGCGCGCCCTGGGCCTTGGTGCGTTGCCCCGCAACAATGGCGCGCTGCAGGCGGTCTAGCAACAAACGCCGGTTGGGCAGGCCCGTGAGCGCGTCATAAAAGGCCAGCCGCTTGATCTCTTGCTCGGCCTGCTTACGGTCGGTGATGTCCATGGTGAACCCATGCGACAGCACGGTGCCGTCCGGCTCCCTGTGGGGCACGGCGCTGGTCATGTGCCAGCGCACGCTGCCGTCAGGCCCCACCACACGGTATTCGCAGCGCCACGGCAGCATGCGCCGCGCTGACACCACCGCAGAGCGGCGCAGGTGCGGGGCGTCCTCGGGCAGCACGTGCTTGAGCAGCAAGTCATGGTCTTGCGCAACTTCGTGGGGCGTCACGCCCAGGAACTGGGTCACCGCGTCACTGATGTACTGCACACGGGCAGTGGTGCCGTCCGAATGCAGGCGGTATTGGTAAATGAAACCGGGGATGCGACTGGCGATGCGCTGGATGAACAGCAGCTGTTCACGCAACTGCTCGTCCGCGCGGTGCTCCTCGGTCACATCCTGCACCACGCCCATGTACACCACCATGCCATCGCGCGAGCGCGAGTGCCGTACGCGCGAACGCATCCAGCGCACCTCGCCATCGGGACGTCGCCAGCGGTATTCCACATCCGAGCCATCACCCCGTCGGCAGGCCTGGTCAAACACCGGCCGGTCTTCGGCCGGAATGCCACTGACTGCACGCTCGTTGCTCAGCCATTCCTGCCGCTCAAAACCCGCGATGTCACACAGGCCAGGTGACCACAGCAGCACCGTCTCGCCCGGGCCTTCAATGCGGCGCCAATGGCCAGCCTGCGCCAGGCTTTCCATGGTGTTGAACACCTCGGTCTGCTCCTGCAGATCCCGGCGGGCATCGGCCAGGGCGCTCTCGGCCTGCGCCAGGGCCATGCGCAGGTTTTCTGCCTCAGACACATCGCGCACGCTCACCACGATGCAGTTATCTGCCACGCGCCTGGCAGACAGGTCCCAGGCCAACAGCAGCCGTGTGCCCTCACGCACTACCTGGCGGCAATCCAGAGGCACACCCAGGCGCGCCACTGCGCACAGTTGCTCCACCAGCGTGGTGTGCGCCAGCTGGTCAAACACCACCTGCGCCAGCACGCCTTCCTCGCGCACCAAGCCCAAGCCCGGCATGCGGCGCGCGGCTGCATTGGAGGCCCAGAGGTACAGGCCATCCTCTTCCAGGCGAAACTCCAGCAGCCCCACGGGCACGGCATCCAGCAGCGCCTGCATGCGCCCATGTGCGAGGGGGCCCATCAGGGTGTCTCCCTCGGGATAGAGAAGATCTGTCAGCAGTTCGGAAGAAATCACGATCGCTCTGGAACCTCTGCAAAATTAGAAGAACGGGTATCCCGCAACGGCGCAGCGTGGTGCGTCGCCAGCCACAGTATGTCAAAAGGTAACAGCAAAACGCTGCAAATCGTCAAAGATTTGTGAAACAACAGACGCCGCCTGGCCCTGCTACAGTCCACGCCTCTCGCCGCGGCACCCCGCTTGGCCCTGTTTTTCTTTCGTCTTTCCATTCGCACCGCATGTCCGACACATTCGAGCACCATACGCCGATGATGCAGCAGTACCTTGGCCTGAAAGCCGCGTACCCGGACACGCTGCTCTTTTACCGCATGGGTGACTTTTACGAGGTGTTCTGGCAAGACGCAGAGAAGGCCGCGCGGCTGCTCGACATCACCCTGACCCAGCGCGGCCAGTCGGGCGGGCAGCCGGTGGTGATGGCGGGGGTGCCCTTCCATGCACTAGAGAACTACCTGGCGCGCCTCATCAAGATGGGGGAATCGGTCGCCATTGCCGAGCAGGTGGGCGAGGTGGGCGCCGCCAAAGGCCCGGTGGAGCGCAAGGTGGTGCGTGTTGTCACCCCCGGCACG
>OBMA010001242.1_pt1 | contig 15594 bp, 7 predicted proteins | sample 1539141 | NCBI WGS metagenome assembly OBMA01 (sample SAMEA3991484, study PRJEB22521) | metagenome | biome: anthropogenic terrestrial biome; feature: sewage plant; material: raw primary sludge | place: Sweden | collected 2012-09-26 | reverse complement strand
AACAAATTTGACAAGGCCCTATCGTTGAAAGGCTTGACGGTGAGGGAAATAGAATCTGTAAAACTTTCAAAGGCAATGTACCTTTTCCACACTGCTAAAGATTTTCATTCCGCGGCTCAAACTTTGGGAAGCATAAAGGACTTGTCACATTTTGGGGAAATCGCATTGAATTTTCTCCAAATAAAAGATTACAACGATTTGAACGTAATATTGATAAAACAGTTGGATAACGTTCCCTGGAAATCAACTCAAGTCGTCTTGTCGAGTTGGATTATTTGGAATTTTATGAAACAATTGAATGATATTGAATTAAAGATAAACACAACTAAGCCAGCTTCTACTGATGAAGACAATTCGCTAAACTGGAACCTGAAGCTCAAGGAGAAATCGAATGAATTAACGAAATTTTTGGAAAGCCATCTAGAAAAACTTGATAATGAAACCGTTTATCAAATAATGTCCAAACAAAACCGGCAAAACGAATTATTGATCTTTGCTAGTCTAATCAACGATATGAAGTTTTTATTATCATTTTGGATTGACCAAGGAAATTGGTATGAGTCCTTGAAAATTCTGCTTACAATAAATAACCATGACCTAGTCTATAAGTACTCTTTGATTCTCTTATTGAATTCGCCAGAGGCTACTGTGTCAACGTGGATGAAAATCAAAGACTTGGATCCAAATAAGTTAATTCCAACGATTTTAAAATTTTTCACAAATTGGCAGAATAATTCTAAACTGATTCCTAACATATCAGAATATCCTGAAAATTACTCACTGACATATTTGAAATGGTGCGTTAGAGAAGTCCCAAAAATGTGTAATCCAATAGTGTACAATTCTATCCTTTACATGATGATTACTGATCCGAGAAACGATATGATACTAGAAAATGATATAATCAAATTCATGAAATCAAACGAAAACAAATATGATCTTAATTTCCAGTTACGGTTGTCTTTAAAATTCAAGAAAACTAAGACCTCGATTTTCCTTTTAACACGTTTAAACTTATTCGAGGATGCCATTGACTTGGCATTGAAAAATAACTTGATTGATGATTGTAAGGTAATTGTGAATGACGAGATTCTTATAGAGGATTATAAATTAAGGAAAAGATTATGGCTGAAAATTGCAAAACACTTATTACTTTCAATGAAAGACATAGATATAAAGCAATTAATTCGAACGATTTTAAATGATTCCAACGAAATTTTAACGATTAAGGATCTTTTGCCATTTTTTAATGAGTATACTACAATTGCTAACTTGAAAGAAGAACTGATCAAGTTTTTAGAGAATCACAACATGAAAATGAATGAGATTTCAGAAGACATAATAAACTCCAAGAATTTGAAGGTGGAAATAAACACAGAAATTTCTAAATTTAATGAGATTTACAGGATACTAGAGCCAGGTAAGTCTTGTGATGAATGTGGTAAATTTCTACAGATCAAAAAGTTCATTGTTTTCCCCTGTGGCCATTGTTTTCACTGGAACTGTATAATCAGGGTAATACTGAACTCAAATGATTATAACTTGAGGCAGAAGACGGAAAACTTCTTAAAGGCCAAAAATAAGCATAATTTGAATGATTTAGAAAATATCATTGTAGAGAAATGTGGATTGTGCAGTGATATCAACATCAATAAAATTGATCAGCCAATATCTATTGATGAAACAGAATTAGCCAAATGGAATGAATAGTAGTATTCTTTTTTAGTCAGGCTGAAACACTGAAATTAAAAGAGGGAAGATAAATATCATTACTATTATCTGACTAAAATATGTGTCGAGTATTTACTTACCTAAATAGCCAAGAAGTAAAAAAAATGCGTATCAAAAATGAATAAAACGTAAAATTATCGGGGAAAAACCTTGTATTTTCAAAGAGTAATAAAACGGGTGAATTAAAATCACAATATATGTATGGCTGAAGTTCAACATAAGTCATAACTAGAGAAACTTCTTCTTGCCCATGAGTTAATATTCCACCTCATAATTCCGTAATCTGTACCAATAATCAAGGAGCTCCCATTCCTATCTTCAACCCAATCGATACCTGATATATTGTTTTCTTCTGAGAATTCGTTACTTTCCTGAGTTGTAATCACTGGTCTTCTCAAAAAATTGGATGTGCCTCTATTATTCCTACTATTTGCAGCAAAATTGTCATCATCTGACGGTAAGTCTGGCGTTGAAGGTGGTCTGAGAAAACTTTCAAAAGCTCTTGCGGAAACACCATGATAGTCTGAAGAAACACGATACGTTGAGTGAACATCATTGTAAGCTTCATAATATTCATCATCTTCAAAAACATCATTACTAGCTTGCTGGTGAGAAAGTATTAAGGGGTCAATTAAATTTTGAGGTGCGGAATTTGACGACGAAGTTGCGATAGAATCAGCAGCAGGTGTGCCAAGACTTGCGTTAACATTGTTATTAGAATAATCGGCGGTTGGTGCCGAAGTCGATACTCTCCTTACCCTGAATGAACATCGTCTCTTGTATGGATGAGCTACGTCACTTGATGAACTACCTTTCGTAGAAAACAGAACCGATTCGTTACTAATTTTATCCATAACTTTCGGAAAAGGTAGAATTTGCGGCTCCAAATACTTTTTTGGGATTCTTTGAGCCATAGTTATCCATGGTTCTGTGGTTACATTTGGCATAGAGGGCAGCGAAAATCTTCTTCTTGATAAAGACCGATAATCCGCCCCTTGTAATTCATTTTTGCTATCATTACTTTCGTTTTCGTTGTTATTATTTGTGGTGAAATTATGATTTGTATTATGCTTCCGTTCGTTTATATATTCCATATTAACTTTATCAGGAATAACAATAACTTGGTGGTTAACGTAGTTTCTTGTATCTACAACGTGTACTCTGCCCTGATGTTCAGAAATGAATAATAAATCATCTAGGCCATAACTGAACCTACAGACTCTAAATGCACCGTTGTGGGAATGTGGTCTAGTCGAACTAATTTCTGCCATGGGAGTAGCCATGTTTCTGATATCATAAATTGCGCAAGTACCATTTTGAAATACCGTCGCAAATTGCAAGTCGTTTTCGGAAAAACAGTTATAAAACCCATGGTCTGAATTTGGAGCTTCATATATGTTTTCGATATATTCTGATTCATCAGGTAACGCAAACCGTGGTATCCGTCTAACACGATTGACAGAACTACCCCAGGAAGGATGATTATCGTAATGTAAGGAGAATTGGTTGGTTAATTCATTTTGATTGTAAACAGCAAATTTATTAGAATCGCCAGACACTACCATCGTTTGACCATCATGTGACAAAGAAGCGTTATTCAAAGGAAATTTTAAATCCGCATAACGCTTCACTAGTGTTACATCTCTATTACTTACATCGCATTGGTAAAGATGACCATCATTGTTGCATGCAAAAAGATCAAACTGCATACTGGCCCTGTCATAAAGTGTGACACAATTATTGATGAACTGGCCCAACGTAAAAGTCATCATTGTGTCCGTTTCTTGATTATAAAACTCCACGATGCCCTTCCAGATATTAGGATTTGAATAATGTGAATTTATAGGGAAACTAATATTTTTGGAAATATTAATCGGTTGGGAAGGTGGCGGCAACGAAATATTTGCATCTTGAGCTAAACGGTTCCAATTAGAAGGGAATCCCTTATCATCAGAACCGATTAGACCACCACAAACAGTCAACCCATTTAATTCCGTGAAACATCTCGGCTTAAAGTTGAACTCTACCAGTTTCTCGGAAGGAACATGTAAATTTTTGGAGATATACGAGCCCGTTGTCCTAGAACCTTTTGTAGACGTTTTTTCAGTAGAGTTTTTACCACTGTTACTCGGTTGAATAGAATTATGTCGCCTTACTGGAGACCTCAATACGGAAGAATCCGTATCTAGTACTCTTATCGAATGATCGTAAATATAATACAGTTTACTCTGGTTCATGGAGCCTGGTTTGATACAATCCCGCAACTGCCAATGGTTTATGGAGACCTTGGCATCGTAGAGTTCTAAAGCAGGCATCATATAGTTTTGGTAAACCTTATCAGAGCCAGTATTTAACCGTTCATCTTGCAGCGCCTCCTTAGATTGCCCCGTGCCATCAATGGTCATTCTTTAACACGTATACTTTTGTAACTTATTGCTGTTTTTCTACCACTTTATTCGATCTTACTTGTCGTTGCTTAATCAGCAAAAGTTTTGTACTAGAATAAAGTTGTAATAGGCTTTTAATCCAGAGTCTCCTCCTCCTCACTTTCTGATCATCACCCCTTATTGCCTCAGAAAAGAGATCATACTCCGCTTTAAAGCCGTTCAATGTCACGTGACATAAAGTTGTAGCCGTATAACATATGGCGCTACCATGTTGTTATTTAGACGGGTAACATCACCGTTTAGAAAGATAAAGGAAAGTGAAATTATTGGAATGGAAAGTGTTCCCAAAAGTTCGCACCAACGCAAAAAGAAATTTTTTTTTCAATTTTGATATCATCGTTGCGTAGAGGAAGCCCTAACTGAGTAGAGAAATTATATGGTATTTTCCTTGTAATATTTGATTTTGAGTCGATATCCCCTTTGTTCTTCTTCCTTCCTTCGCTTGTTTTAGTTGTATACTTGGTTTATTGTGGAAGATTTTTTTTTCTGCTTCGTAGTTTTAAATTAGAAGTTATTTCTTTGCAAATTTCTCTTCCCCCCACAGTATTCTTTTAGAGGTGAAGTAGAAATAAACCAAGAAAGCATACACATTTTATTCTCAATGTCCAACCCATTTGATTTGTTAGGTAACGACGTCGAAGACGCTGACGTTGTCGTTTTGCCACCAAAGGAAATCGTCAAGAGCAACACTTCCTCCAAGAAGGCTGACGTCCCACCTCCATCCGCTGACCCATCCAAGGCTAGAAAGAACAGACCAAGACCTTCTGGTAACGAGGGTGCTATCAGAGACAAGACCGCTGGTAGAAGAAACAACAGATCAAAGGATGTCACTGACTCTGCCACCACCAAGAAGTCCAACACCAGAAGGGCCACTGACCGCCACTCTAGAACTGGTAAGACTGACACCAAGAAGAAGGTTAACCAAGGTTGGGGTGATGACAAGAAGGAATTGAGTGCTGAAAAGGAAGCTCAAGCCGATGCTGCTGCTGAAATTGCTGAAGACGCTGCAGAAGCTGAAGACGCTGGTAAGCCAAAGACCGCTCAATTGTCTTTGCAAGACTACTTGAACCAACAAGCTAACAACCAGTTCAACAAGGTCCCAGAAGCTAAGAAGGTTGAATTAGACGCTGAAAGAATTGAAACTGCTGAAAAGGAAGCTTACGTTCCAGCAACCAAGGTCAAGAACGTCAAATCTAAGCAATTGAAGACCAAGGAGTACTTGGAATTTGATGCCACTTTTGTTGAATCTAACACTAGAAAGAACTTCGGTGACAGAAACAACAACAGCAGAAACAACTTCAACAACCGTCGTGGTGGTAGAGGCGCTAGAAAGGGTAACAACACTGCTAACGCTACTAACTCTGCTAACACCGTTCAAAAGAACCGTAACATTGACGTTTCTAACTTGCCATCTTTGGCTTAAGCCTTATATATGAATAATTCCAACTGAAAGAATCCAATAACAGTGTTCTACTTTCTGTTTCTATTACTATTATTATTTTAATTGGTTATTTACTATATAATTTGCAAGTGAAGATGATCATGCTGGCAAACCAAAGAATAAAATTGGGTTGACATCCAATCGAGAATATGACATATCATTTTGTTTTATTTAAGCAATAAAAAATAAATGACTTTTAATTTACTTTTCAATTTTCTTTTTTTTTTTTTTCACTTCTGTGATGTGCAAGCGTGTAGTTTGTTTGTATTTGTATAACAATTTCATCATTAGTCATTCTTCATTAAAAACTTTTTGTTATCGATTAAGGACATCCAGTATGATTCTTTTTCTCTCATCTTGATTATCTCTTGAGAGTATTGTTAGGCAACGCATTATACCACAGTTTTTTTTACCAAAGCGAGCGGCACTCCAGCAGGTGCTTCATGTAGTATTCAGGTATCACATCGCTATATTTTAAGTTTCTGTCGCCGTTGATCATTCCTATCTCCCATTCACTTCTTCCGTTCGGTTGCATCTGATTACCATAGTCATGTAGTCCAACTATCAAATCTTCGTGCCCTAGTTCTCCTTTTAACTTTTCGTCCATTAGTCCATTAGCCATACATGAAACGTCGAATAATATTTTACATGTGAGTCCCCACAAATCCCTGAATCTGAAAATACCTCCATCAACACCGTCTTCGTCTGAACTTGATAAATCCTCTATGGTTTGCAACCATGGCATTTCGTTATTATTTGCTACGTGAAAATGGTAATGCATAATCAACCATTTTATTCCACCCCAATTAAGCTTATACTCCTTCCGCTCAAAATATTCTGCTTGATAACTCTTAACATCCTCATCGGCTTCAGGAAGAAGATGTATAACTAAGTCATTGAGTGGTACAGAAAACAAAGAAGATGTTTCTCCAGGGTTCAGCTTACCAAAAAACTTACGGATATCTAAGGGAACTTTGTATTTATCCTCATGTTTTTCTAATTTATCTTTGTAAAGAAAACAGACCATTGGCTTAACACTTAAAAATGTTCTTGATAAATAGCATGGCATATCCATGACCAAATTGTCTAATTTCATTCCGAACTCCTTATGCAAGACCTCAGGATCATGCGGTAACCCAATCTCCTCTTCAGCTTCTCTTCTGGCTACGCTTTCAAAGGTTTCTTGAAAATAATCAGCTTTACCTCCAGGAAATGAAACATCACCTGAGAAGCTTCTCAATGTTCTTGAACGTTTAGTTAAAAGCACTCGTAGTTCGCCTTTCATTCCAATGAATAATAGTATTATTACTGCCGAATTTCTTTTGAAAGGCCATATTGAGCTCCGAGTATATGGTGTTTTATGAAATTTGTATCTTATCAAGTTCTCTATTAGTTGCTTTGAACTCAGCATCCTCCTCTGACTTAATATCATTACAGCTTTTCTGTTACATGTGTGATTCTCTTCAAATCTACAATATTATTATTGAATTGTTATAAATATACTTACGCGGATCCCCCCCACAACCCTACCCCAAAAAATAAATACAACGAATAAATACGCGATTGGAATTCATCGCTACTTTTGAAAAAACAGAATATATAAGTTGATAATAAGCTACTCTTGTATATACCTATTCGCCTAGGGATATAATCAAACTTTTAAATCGACCTTTAAGGTATATGTAACAACAAACGCCACAGTGATGAAAAGAATCGCATACTGCATGACAAATAAGACGGACAAACAGTTCATTTGAATGTGATCACCACATGCTGGCGTATAAAATGCTGTGAAATATACTTGAGCAGTAGCACTCGGCATGGACCACGTTAATATCATGTCAAATTTTCCTATGCCCGTATCCAGCCAATCGATCGAATATAGTTTATTTACCCATAGGACGCCAATAATAGGAATGACAATTAATCGAAAGCATGTCATCAATAAGGCGGATTTAATAAATCCAGGTGGCAATGACTTAATTTCTAATCTTGCCAACGTTCCGCCAAGTAATAGAAGCCCCAATGGAACACATGCATTTCCAATATACTCTGTAAAATCCATTAAAAAATTCAGAACAGGTTCTCCATCAGGCGCCTTATGAACGTGAACATATGTCGTTACGAAGCATGCTTTAACCCAGGGAATTAATGCACATATTATTCCTAGTATTGCCCCCAGAGATGCTGGCCTGAGGCAATTTATAATAAAGTACTGCAACCATTTGAGATTGTGTCTCTCTATAAAGAAGGAGAGGCTACCCCTCCCGTCGGTGGCCATATTAGTGCAATTTTCTTCTTCGATGGAACTTTCATCGGTATAACCAGTGTGCACATTACCAATACTTGCGTTCCTGCTTCCAACTTCTTCAGTCAAGGATAGTGGTCTTGATAAATCTAATTCACCTTGCCTTATTTTTTCGGCGGCACTGTATTTGGAAATCAACTCATTCATATCCGCTTTCCTTTTTCTTCTATAACTTCTGCCATCGCTATTTTTTGATATACGACTATATGAGAGGGAACTGCCATCTATTCGCGAGAACTCCAATGCGCCTGGGCTTGAATAAGTCGAGGAAACCCTATATATTTCAGCATGCGGAAGGTCACTTTCAAATTTATGGGATGCACCATTTGATTCTTTATAGGGTTTGATGTAGCCAGTAAAACCTTCGTAGTATGCCTGCGGTGTCATTTCATTTGTAGTAATAGAGTTACAAGACAAATCGCTATTACTTCTCGCATCTTCCGATTGATAGGCATTTGTAGGACGTGTGATATTAGGTAACTTTGTTATTTCAGTAAGTTTGCGATCGTCGTTAGCGGGACTTACTGACGGAGTAATATTCTCACTATCTGGTCCTTTTGTATCTCTAAAATCAAGTCCGACCACTCTCCACATTCCAAAATTCATCATTAGGAAACTTTGAATAAATAAAAAAATGCAGGAATAAGCAACACCTTTATCAGCTTCTTCAGCAGTAAAAATGGAGCCGTTACCCATGCTCTGAATATAGGCAATAGGTAAATCTGATATATTTGGAAAGAAACCCGCAAATATGAGCCCCCAGAAGAATTTTTTGGGCACAGTCGTAGCAAATGTAGTAAATAAGGCGCCCGTGGCACCTAAAACAAACAAGATAAAAGCTGAAAGTATTATCACTCCAATCTCCTTTATATCCCTCCATGAAATATTGGACACAATTTTGTTGAAGGTCAAACAAGGCAAAATAGCGTTAACAACCATATTTGATATACCTTTTGCATTTTCCATGGAAACAATATCAAACTTAGCTACCAAATAGCCAACAAGCATAATGGTGTAAATTTTAAATATAGGTTTTAATGCAATGTAAATAGCAGCACCCAGAGAAAGGGACATCTTGGTTCATTTATTGTAGTACTAGAAAATCGTTTCCACCATATAAAAATGATAGACCTTGATCAGACACATGTAGAATTATCGATAGAAGAAATACTATATGAGTACTGTAACTTGCTTTACCTCTTATACGTTACACACTTTGATGTAAATATGACTCACCTTATGTACCAGACATTGACCCAAAAATACAGATATACAAAAGGTGAAAAAAGATATAGTAGTTCCTCGACGTATGCCCACGGGGAAAACAATATAGATGGAATTCTATAACACCGACAGTGATGTTTCTCCTGAAATTTGTGCCAAATAGCGCCGCGGAAAGTCGGCACATTTTGCAACATGGACTTCGGAAGTCTGATATCATCCCGTAACCTTCTCGTAATGCATCAGCTTTTGGTCATGCTTGTTCAATATACATCCTACGTGCACAACGAACAATAACTTTCTCGGTATCTTATTCGATTATCCCCGAAGTTTCTTGAAACGGTAATATCCTTTTACCCTATCCCGGGCGAAGAACCCCGTCACAGTGCATCACTTTATTCCCACTATAGGGATAACAGGGGCGATTGTGTACGAATAACTAGATTGTATTTAGATAACTAATATATATGATAAGTGCGTAAAAATGGATATATCTATACATATATATCACTAAGTGCATAAAGTCTTTGTATTTTCGCTTTCCTAGCTGACCAGTAAAAGATCTTGTTTTTTAACTGATGGATAAATAGTAATTTATAACTGAATAGAGCAAAAGTTGGGAAAATAGAAAATAGAAAACAGAAAAGGAGCGAAATTTTATCTCATTACGAAATTTTTCTTATTTAAGTTATTTCTTTTTTTGAGAGAAAAATTGGTTCTCTACAGCAGAAATGATGGCAGGTACAACTTCTGGGTTGGCCAAAGTAGTTAGGTCACCTAGCTGTTCGGCTTCGTTAGAAGCAACCTTTCTTAGAACTCTTCTCATAATCTTTCCTGACCTTGTTCTTGGTAGATCTCTAACTAGAATAATGGTTTTTGGTGAGGCGAAAGGACCAATCTCACCCCTAACTTGTAAGATCAATTCTCTACGTAAATTATCTGGTGTGATGTGTTCTGCATCACCTTCAGTAGCGTTGTTTTGTAGATAACCATCTTTTAGGGAAACATATGCAACGACGGTTTGACCGGTCAATTCATCTGGAATACCGACAACAGCAGCTTCCGAGACGTTTTCGTGATTTGAGATGGATGCTTCAATTTCTGATGTGGATAATCTATGACCGGAAACATTTACAACGTCGTCAACTCTACCCCTGATCCAGTAGTAACCATCATGATCTCTACCAGCACCATCACCTGTGAAATAGTGACCAGGATAAGGTTTCAAGTAAGTATCCATGTAACGGTCGTGGTGGTTCCAAACAGATCTAGCCATTGATGGCCATGGTGATTTAACGGCAAGGACACCTTCGACATCATTACCTTCTAATTCCACACCTGTAACAGGGTCAATGATACAAGCGTTAATACCAAAGAATGGCACGGTAGCAGAACCAGGTTTTGTTGGGACAGCACCTGCCAAAGGAGCAATTAAATGAGAACCAGACTCTGTTTGCCACATAGTGTCACAAATGACACAGTTTTTGTTACCCACTTTTTCATGATACCATTCCCATAAGTCTGGAGAGATTGGTTCACCGACGGAACCCAAGACACGTAATGAGGAAGTGTCATATTTGGCAATTTCGGCTTCACCTACACGTTTGATTAATCTTAAAGCAGTTGGAGCCACATAGAAATGGGTAGCCTTGTGACGTTGGATAATTCTCCAATATCTACCATAATCTGGGTAGGCAGGAGTGGATTCGAAAATTATTGAGGCGGTACCCAAGGTTAATGGACCATATAGAGCATAGGTGTGACCCGTGATCCAGCCGACGTCACCGGCAGTGAAGAGAACATCTTCTGGGTGAATATCAAAAACGTATCTAGTTGTTAAAGCGGCACCTAATAAATAACCACCTGTAGTGTGAACGACACCCTTTGGAGAACCAGTGGAACCGGAAGTGTATAATAAAAATAGAGGATCTTCAGCGTCACATGAAACAGGGGGTAGGTAAGTTCTCTGCTTAGCGGCCTCCTCATGCCACCAGTAATCTCTACCGGCCTTCATTGGAATACCTTCAGTACCAGTTCTTTGGAAAACCAAGATACGGGAAACCAAATCGACTCCGTTCAAACCTTCGTCAACAATTTTTTTAGTGTTGATGGTCTTACCACCTCTTTTACCTTCATCACAAGTGATGACCACTTTAGAATTAGCGTCAACGACACGATCTTTCAACGAACCAGCGGAGAACCCAGCAAAGACAACAGAGTGAATAGCACCAATACGAGCCACAGCCAACATAGCAATGACCGCTTCTGGAATCATTGGCAAATAGATAGCCACTGTGTCACCTTTCTTAACGCCCCAGCTTTTTAAGACACCAGCGATTTGGGAAACTTTTCTGAGTAATTCACCAAATGTGATGATTTTGTTGTCGGATTCGTCATCAGCTTCATAGATCAAAGCTGGCTTGTCGGGATTAGCAAAGGCATGTCTGTCAACACAATTGTATGATGCATTCAATTTACCGTTCAAAAACCATGCAACATCACCATTGTTCAATGAACCAGATTGAACTTTGGTGTATGGAGCATCCCAATGCAAGTATTCCTTAGCCATCTTATCAAAGAATTTTTCTGGCTCATTGATAGATTGTTGATACATTTCTTGATAATGTTGCATATCAGTAACGTAACCCTTGCCGGGTTGGCTGTTGTAAAAATGTTGAGGAGCCTTAAGAGCCTTTACGTTGTGAGCTTCATGAACTACTTTATGTTCCTTGATTGTCATATTTTATTATTGTATTGATTTACTTTCCTGTATTCTGTTTGTGTATAACAATCACTAACCGCGGAGACACACAATTCGGAATTCGAATACTATATATATATATATTTTAAGGTAGAGGTATATATAAGGTTTGATCAGGCTAAACGTGCGGTGCGATATCGTTGCTAAAATTCAGAACACTGTTTTCAATCTCGAAGTAAAAAACGATAAAAATTATCAACAAAACCAGTGACGAAGAAGTTCAGTCACGAAACTTTTTTGCCTCGTTCAAAAAAAAAAAGCCAGCGGAATCGGCTACCGAATATCGGCAATAACGCTTCGGCCCCGGGAAACGCATATGAATAATTTTAAGTTAGTTTTATGCTATACAGCGGGTGGCTACGTGTAATGTATTTAATGTTTATATTTACTGATTTATGACATCGATGAGGGAGATCAATTCTTGCAATCGCGCCAATTCGTTGCGATCAGTGCCCTCTCTTTCGTAATTATTCACTGAAACTATCTTGCCAGTTATTGTGTTTCCCGAGAGGATGGCGCCATTACTGAAGGTATTACTAGTTGTGTTATCGCTACTGGAAGGCGTCGCAGACTTTTCCCTCTTCAGTTCCTTGCCACGAAAGTAAATAGTATCTTCGAATTTGTAATCCTTAAACTCTTCGGTTGGTCCTTGATACTCGGTATAGAAAGGCATGAAGCTCACGGTGTAAGCATCTAGATTCACGGCATCTTTGGTCATTGCGTATTTGACCTACTTACTGTATTAGTACACACTTGTATTTTCGGGCCTTGATGGTTTTGTTTCACTGCTTGTTTGCAATTGGTTGTTGTTCCTAACGCGTTTTGTCATTTTTCGATGAAGGTCGAACGGAAAGAACTAAAAAAGACTAGGGGAATGGAATGCGGAATAGCAGTGCATATTTCAGGATGAATGGAAAAACACATCTGCAGCAACAATGAAAAACCTTAGTGGATTTAAACTTCTCACAGGAAATATCGATCAAAGCAATGGGCTAGCCAAATAAAAAAAAAACTGTAGGCACAAAAAGCAGCATACGTCATTCGCAAAAAAAGAAGGTCCTACCCGGATTCGAACCGGGGTTGTCCGGATCAAAACCGAAAGTGATAACCACTACACTATAGGACCGGAACTTCTTGATGATACGAACGATTAAAATTGTTGACGTTCTCTTCTTTTTTTCATATTTGAGTAGATCTGATGCGCAATGTCTATACAACCTGGCAGACAATTGTCTAAATAATATTTTGTAGGAATAAGAGTCCACTATCGTCTATCAACTAGTAGTCACACTACCAATATATTATCATATACGGTGTTAAGATGATGGCATAAGGTATGAGAAACTGTCATCGAAGCTGAAATGCAAGGATTGATAGTGTAATAGGATAATGAAACATATAAAACGAAAAGAGAAATAATCATAACATTATTTCCTAGAGTAGCGATTCCCCTTCGCGTATTCTTACATCTTCGAAGAGAACTTCTGGTGTAAGTATAATAAATATTATAGCTCTATCGAATGGTGCAATTATTTACCAAATTCTCAATAGGAATCCATAATACTACATACGATACTAATATTCTAGTATTTTTATACTTATTATTTCTTTTTTATTACACCAGCAATCGTTGCAAATTATCTTCTGATAGAATTTCTGAGGGTATCCTAAACTTATGCCATTTTCTTGGACTGTAAATCATACTTGGATGTTGTGCATTAGTCAATAATCGGTTCTTGTTCCAACGATTACATGTAAATGAAGGGAGAAATAATTATGGTAAATCATGCGGCGGTCCTTTTGGTGATGCAGTATCCATAGTCACTACATAACAATCTTAGTCACCTTGTATTGATTCACCACATAATCCTGCAGAGCCCGCTATGTCCTTAATCTGCGCGATAACTCTCCTACCCCTGAATTTTGAGAGCGCCATAGCAAACCGATAAAGCTGGCACAATTAAAGGTATCGGTGTTGTCAGAATTAGGTGCCTCCTGCTTTTTTTTTTTTCCTGCTCTTATATCCGTTATATCCGAATGATTTTTATCGCTTGTTTAAAAAATACTTTCCCGATATATATATATAGTCTCCCTTTAAATTTGTTTCCGGTAAGTTTTTAACACCAATAAATGAAAAGAAATGACTACGGTGATGAATATGAGCCGCGCATTGAATCAGGTTATGTAAGTATCAGAACCCCTAATTATGATGTCACTCTTACCCTTCGATGGCTAAGCGGCGACTGGGATGCCGGGAAAAGCTCTACAAATCTACTAAAAAAGTCAAATATACAGCTGTAAACTTCTTTCCTCGTCTACATCATGGTAACGATTGTTCAATCTTTACTTCGTGTCTTTTTTTTTTCTATGTACTTTCTATTCCAACCTATGTGAAGACTAAAATTCACCTTAGTAAACGTAAAGACAATGACGATAGGTGCCTAAATTCAATGAAAAGAGCACAAACAGTTTCCATATAATTAGGAGCAGTCTACAATCAAGCAGTAAATTTTGGTATCATAAACGACCCGCTGAGACCTTTCCATTGGGTCAGGTCGAGAACTGTAGTTACTCGAAAATCAGATCATCCACACGCTGTTGAACTCGAAAACAGTAGCACTGTCACTGTAAGCTAGTGTTCATTTTAAAGGTCTTGCCGAATTTTTTCTTCGAAGAAAAGTATTGCAATGGACTCTATACTTCTGAGCAGCAATTAAGGAAAACAGGGTAGGTAACCTCTGGGGTTGATATCTGGATAAACTGGAACCATATTAGCGAGATGATGCACTTTACATAGATTCCGCGAGTACCTTAATACTGCTGGTGCACCACGATAATGATTACTTCTTCAATATCAATTAGTTTGCCAGGATATACCTTATCCAATTTAGCGTGACGATCTTAAAGGCGTTTTTATGTTTATTCGCTAAAACCCTTCTTATTGTCATTTTCGTTAACATACTATCTAACGTATTTCTGTTTGTCAGTAATTTTCAGTTAATGGATGGTATCAGACGAAAATTAAATAAATCACCTTCTGCTTTATAAGCAAGATATAAAAAAAAATATGGATCGATTGATTCATTTCCATAATGATCAATATATAATAATAATAGGACTGCTAGCTAATATATACTCAATATGATTTGTTCATATTCTTCGCAGGTATATATAACCATCAAGTAATACATATTTAACTTAGCTGCATCACCGTTGAGCCTTTTGTTGAACACTTCCCCTCTCTATCATAAAATCAACCATATAGAAACGCATAGAGTGTAAACATTGATATGCGATGCCAAAACACTTGATTTGTTACTATGGAACACACAGCAATATGCATACACTACTTGTTCCATTGCTGTTGCAATTCCATTGGATAGAACTCCTGCATTGTCCTCATTTAGTGCTCAGGAAAAGGTTTACATATTTCTTTCTGACTTTTCAGAAAAAAAATTTGTGAGGCTGTCACTGTATATCACGTAATACACATATAAGTAATTGGATTTATAGTAAAAAGAATTCTCATGTTGGGCACAACTATCTCGTTGCCAAATTTTTTACCATATTAAAACGACCCATGTAATATAATTGGAAAAATTAGTATACTGGGAACAATCTTGCGGCACACCGCTTGAACGAAACGTTCGTAAAAATATTTATAATTCTTATTATTATTATTTAT
>OBMA010001241.1_pt1 | contig 15609 bp, 11 predicted proteins | sample 1539141 | NCBI WGS metagenome assembly OBMA01 (sample SAMEA3991484, study PRJEB22521) | metagenome | biome: anthropogenic terrestrial biome; feature: sewage plant; material: raw primary sludge | place: Sweden | collected 2012-09-26 | reverse complement strand
TATAAGGGTATCGCATTGAATTGGTATTGAATGTGCCACTAGTATTTTCACGCATAGTAATACCATAGCTAACACTAAAACTCCATGGAATTGAGAAAGCCATGTACCCATCATCATCTGTCTTGGCCACAGCATTTTTCTTCTCAGTTCTATTTTTACCGACCTGCATCTTAGGATCTATATTCGTTTCAACGCTGTTCACGTCTTTTTGATCCTCAGCAGATTGGTCAGATTTATTCTTGTCTGTAGTCTCCTTATCATCTTCATCTTCTATACCAAGAATATTCTTCCTTATCCACGATATCATTTTCTTAGGAGTATCATTATTAAATGTATAGGATAAGTTCTGTGACATACCTTGGAAACGCCCCATCCTACCTTTACTGTACTCAGTATGAGTACCCAAATAAGGTTTACCGTCAGGACCTAATTCATAAGCATAAGTAGCCCATACAGCATTCAGGTTGAATGTGTAATTTTTCCACCATTTAAGTCGCAGACGGGTGCTAAGGTCACTTAATGGACGAGTCTGAGCAGCCATATTGTAAGACATAGAAGCTCCCAGTTCATCAATAATACTTATTTTTTTAAATCCGGTGGAATCTTTTTCCGAACGTATTTTGGCTTCAATATTATTCGAGACATCCATCGAAAGACTTCCTGTCTTGCCTTGTCCGGGAACTCCGTATAACGAACTACTATAGGGAGAATAGGTCACTGTACTTACATTTCCCTTGGAATCTGTCCTTGTGTATGTATCCCAATAGCCATAAGATGCTTGTCCAAAGTCAGGAGCATAGCTGAAACTAACCTGAGGAGTGAGCACGTGACGTATGGCAACAATCTTATCACCAAAAATCTTACTCCATGGCACATAGAAACCATACAGTTTAGTAGACGCGCTCATACTCATATTCCAGTTATAAACATTATTCAATCCATAAATTGTATCTGCCAATTCTTTCTGACCGGAAGTATCCCACGAACGCATAATCTTATTGGAATACATGCGGTCGGTAAAATTGAATGATGGAGTAATGTTTATATAATTAAACAAAGAGAAACTTGCCGACAGAGGAATTTGATGTTGCATACCGTTACGCCAGTCTTTTATTAGACTAGAGTTCATCAGTTTATCCTCTTTCGTATTTATCGAGTTACTTATCTGTCCCGTATAGCTTAAAGCAATTTTCTCATACCATCGTTCCTTACCAACCATCTTCCTGCGTTTAAACGGATAGAAACGGCTTACGGAGATATTTAAATCAGGTAAGGTCATGGCTATTGATGAGTCACGCATGTTCTGTGTAAGGTTCATCGTGCTACTAAGAGAGAGGCCCAAACTAGAAAAGGTTGTACCCCAACTGACACTTGATGTACGAGTACTCTGAGTATAGCTTATAGGGTTATACATGCTGGTCAGGTTATTACGCTCATAACTGGTAGATGCGAAATTGACACTAGCTGAAAGGGAGCTAAAGGGACTGGCTTTAGTGTCCTGACGATGATTCCATTGTAATTTGAAACTCTCAGTCTTGGTATAATCCGGCATATTTTTCTCACCATCGACACTACACTGATAACTAAAGAAGAAAGCTCCGTTATACTTATAACGCGTACGGTAGTTAGAGGCAGAAGATATACCCCAAGATCCTTTTGTGTAGATTTCTCCTAATAGTTTAAGATCCATCTTGTCATTGATAGCGAAATAATATCCACCGTCACGCAGGTAGAATCCTCGACTCGTCTCATCGCCATAAGTCGGCATGATAAAACCACTGGAATAATTCTTAGTAAAAGGGAAGAATCCGTAAGGAACAGCAAAAGGCAACGGTACATCACAAACGACGAGGTACGCCGGTCCAAACACTACATCTTTTCCTGGACGTACTTTGGCTCTAGACAAAGCCAGGTAAAAGTCAGGATGTTCAAGGTCACAGGTAGTATAACGACCATGCTGGAGGAATATCTCATCATTACTACGTTTAGAGAGCTGACTTGATAGATATCCGTCTTGCTGAGCAGTGTACACCTGACTAATTAAACCTTTCTTCGTTTTAAAGTTGAAAGCCATCGTGTCACTCTCATACTTATCGCTTCCTTGCGTAAACACAGGCTTACCTTTCAGTACACCAAGAGTATCGGCTGATCCAGTGGCATGAACAAGACTGCTATCAAGACACATATAAATTTTATCACTTACGATCTCCATGTTTTGGTACTTTACATCTGCATTACCATACAAATGAGCAATACCTGTAGATCCTTCATAAGTCAGAGAATCAGTAGCAGTATAAGTCACAGGAGCATCGATGCCATTTTTCTTTTTACGGTTCATGCTATCGGCCGCAATAGAATCATCAATTGATTTATTATGGTGATATATAGCCAATTGCAAAGAATCCATTTTCGTTGTATCCAGCAAAACCTGCTTTAAGTCAAGATTTGCCTCTATATCATCAAGATGCAGCGAATCGACCACCACAATGGAATCTTTGGGTATGCTTTTTTTCTTCTTGGATAAAGAAATGGGGCTTTCCGCCATCATAAAGATGACAGCAAAGAGCAATACAAATATGAATAATTTTGTTCTCAAAATTCCCTTTTATCGTTGATTTGTGACGTCTAACAGCGTTTTTACATTGCAAAAGTAGTCATTATCTGCCTAAAAACGTACAAACTTACTCATTTTATGCTTTATTTAACGAAATTACTCAAACATCTTTATCCACTCTTTAAATCGTTCAACGCCCTTACTATCACGCTTCAAGAGACTATTAAGTGCCTCTTCCACAGTACGTTCACGGTCAAGATGAGTTTTTGAGAAAAATTTATCAGCATAACATATCACTTTTTCCTCCATCGTCTCAGGCAAAAAGTCGACGTGAGGCAAAGGCAGGTTATGCGCTTCAATATCCTCTATACCAAGACCTGCTCCTGTATGACGTTCACATACTCTGGCATGGCGTGGAAAGCCTTCAAGTCTGAGCATCTCCCCTCCCAATAATCCATGACAGATATAAGGTTCGGTACCAAAGCAATAAATGCCAGAAGCATTTGTTCTGATGATTCCGATATCGTGGAGCATAGCTCCTTCACGTATAAAATTGGCATCAAGATGAAGTTCAGGATGTAAAGAAACAATCTGTAGCGCCTTACGCGCTACAGATTGACTATGGATGATGAGAATATTCTTTAATTCGTTATCCTCAATATAATATTTATCAATTATTTTCTGCCAATTCATTAGTTACGTTCTATGTAAGCAATAATATCACCCTTATTGACATGACCACCTTGTTTCGAATTGATTTCGACGAGTTTTCCGCCTAAATCAGCTGGAACAGGAACAAATTCGCCCCATGTGGCCTGGATATAGCAAAAACGGTCACCCTCTTTATAAGTCTGCCCAACAAATGGTTCTATACAAGGAGCGCACTCGCTATCGCCTCCAAATTCCCAGAACAACTGTCCTTTTACAGGTGCAACGATGGCATCAGCCTTAGCATGCTTGAATGCAGCCAATTGTTCAGGAGTGAGCTGTGCTCCGAGTTTTGCATCTTTTGCTTTCTGGAGATCTTCGAGGAAACGTTTCTTTGCGACACCAGTTTTATAATCACGATACTGTTCTGGGTGCATAGCAAGTTCAAATAGTTCTTCTTCATCCTGACCTTCATCCCAACCGTTCTCTTTCATCTCTTGACGGAAAGAGTCGAGTGCATCAGGATAATAGCTCTGAGGATCGTTATCTGTAAACTCACGTCCCTGCTCTTTAGTTAAGGCAATAAGTTCTGGAGCAATCTCGCCGGGAACACGACCACTCTTACCGAGTATCATACCCCACATAGAATCATCCATCATCGTGAAACGAGGTTTACCCTGTGCTAATGTCAGAAGATTCATCAGTGATATATTCTTAACGTATTGAGAGAACGGTGTTACCAATGGAGGATATCCTACACGAGGCCAAACATAAGCCACCTCATCAAAAAGCTTAACGAGCATATCATCTATTGACAATTCAGCTTCGCCCTTACCTTTTAATATACCATTGATACTTCTGCGAATACCACCAAGGTCAGCCATCATAGAACCCATCATACCACCGGGAAGTCCACATCCTAGAAGAAGTGAAGACATATGTTTGTTGGCAGGATTGATAAAATATCCAAGCCAGTCATCTATAAACTCCTGTGTGAGAGAACGGGCCTTCATATATGCATCCATATTAATATCTGGAACATCAAAGCCCTCATTCTTCAACATGCTTTGAACAGATATTACATCTGGGTGTACCTTACCCCAAGAAAGTGGTTCGATAGCTGTATCAATAATATCACCACCGTTATTGGCAACTTCGAGAATTGATGCCATAGAAAGACCAGGGCCAGAATGACCGTGATATTCAATAATAATCTCAGGATGTTTTGTCTTTATCGATTTCGTAAGTGCTCCAAGCATCGCAGGCTGACCGATACCGGCCATATCCTTCAGACAGATCTCTAGAGCTCCTGCCTCAATAAACAAATCAGCTTTTGCGCTATAATACTCTACTGTATGAACAGGAGAGTTAGTAATACACAATGTTGCCTGTGGTATCATCCCAGCTTCTAATGCATAATGAATACTTGGAATAATATTACGTTCGTCATTAAGCCCGCAGAAGATACGGGGTATATCTACGCCCTGAGCATGCTTAACACGATACATCAAACGACGTACATCAGCCGGAACTGGGTACATTCGGAGTGCGTTAAGTCCACGATCAAGCATATGAGTTTTGATACCGGCATCATTGAAAGGTTTACAGAATGCTCTGACTGCAGGATTTGGATTCTCTCCAGCCAGAAGATTAACCTGTTCGAATGCTCCACCGTTAGTTTCAACACGTGCGAAACAACCCATATCAATGATTACAGGAGCAATACGCTCCAACTGATCTTTGCGTGGCTGAAACTTACCTGATGACTGCCACATATCCCGATAAACGAGACTGAATTGAATTTTCTTTTTCATAAATATTTAATCCTTGCTTTATTATCACCCGTCAATTAAGACTTAGTAATTTAAATAAATCAGGCCAGAGGTCTAATCGTATGCAAAAATATACAAAATAATTCAATATAAGCCTAGAATAAGGTGTTTTTTTTCAATAAAAATAGTTATAAAATTGGCACAAGTTATGTTTCTTCTCAAATAGAGAGATTTTCAACGTAAAGAAATAGAAAATCAACCTCGGAGTAACGAGAATGGCACATTTATCGACTCTACACAAGAAGATCAGACTTACTCATTTTTATAGTCTGATAGAGATAAAATGATTAAAACTCATAACCAAGATTTATATATAAATAAGCCTTTTTTGTCCGACTGGAATATCCAATAGTTGCGCCCAATGGACCAAAAAAGCTATCATAGGAATAGGTAAAACGATAACCATGCATCAACTTGCTTTGGAAGATATCTTTTAATTTATCATTTGCTTCACCTAGTGACATGGCAAATGCAAGATAGTTATTATCCATGATTCTCTGTTGTAGCTGAAATTGGCATCCCACAAAAGCATTTTCAACATACTCTACATTATTAATTCCGGAGAAAGGCATCTGTTGAGAAAAATAATGACCAAACATTTCACTTCCTACTACATTAAACTGACATAGTGGGATATCATCTCCCCAAACCACACGACCATACGCCATAGGTTGCAATACGAGACGATTATTAAGACGAAATGCGATCTGCCATCTTGCCGATACTACACTAAACGGATTGTGGTCGTTATACTTCACGAAATTATCTGTGTACAACCCATATTCAGTCTCAAATCTAGCACCTGATGAGGTAAAGTATTCACGGTTCTGCGAATTAAAATGAATCTTGAAATGATAGCTTACATAATGCTGATTTCCCAGTCTTACATCTATAGGACCATTTCCTGAGAGTAAATTATTAAAATGGTATAACTCATAGCGAGCCGTTAAGTCAACAAGATAATTACGTCCGCTAAAATTGAGAAAGGCCAAATCAAGCATATTATATTTATACGTGATATTATAATCACGTTGTCCATGATTATAGATGTTAACATCCTGATCACGAAACATATATGATAGATTTATCTTTTTCAGCAAGGGAGGATTAAACGAAGCATCAAAACGCGCCATCGACCTTTTTCCTAATCTTCCTGTAAAGGCCAGTTCTATGGGAATACGAGTATGAAACTGGAAAACGCCCTTTGCCTGAAGTGCTACCATTTCTTCATTATCAAACCTTACTCCGAGTGACACATCACTTATTTTCTTATCCTTTGCATCAAAATGAAGCCAATAACCTCCAGCCATAGGACGGAGTTGATAAGAAGCATCTGTATAAAACAAATCACCGCGGAGAGCTGTGAGCGTCTGTTCTATCTGTGAGACACTGATACTATCACCCTCATCAAGACGAAACCTCTTAATGATAAAATTCTGATCCGACTTGTCAATATTACTAAAATCGAGAACAGACAATTTTATCTTTTTGTTCAATCCCGAGATATGATACATATATGGTTTGGACGGAACAAAAGTAGAGTCTATACCAATCTGTTTTTTCAATGCAATAAAATCGTTCCAATGGGACATAGCCGCAGTCTCACCACGTGCGATAAGAGTATCTATGGCACCTGCAGAGAAACTCATCGACGAATATCCTTTTACATTGACACGTATTGGAACATCAGCAGAAGCCCAGTTCTCTTTATATTTGTTCAGACAGTTAATGTCGATCAACTGCATAATGATGTCAGTTCCATTACGTAATTCTGATGCGGTTCTCTGTTCACTCTGTACACTGATGCCAATAACGATATCTGCTCCCATACTACGGGCGACATCGACAGGGAAATTATTACGAAGCCCACCATCCACAAGAACCATTGAGTCTACACGTACCGGACTAAACACACCCGGTATCGACATGCTTGCACGCATGGCGGTGCTAAGCCATCCACTGTGCAAATCTATCTCGGTATTGTTGATGAGATTGGTTGCGACACAGGCGAATGGAATAGGAAGCGTAGAAAAATTGATTGAGTCATGATATCCTACAGTGAGCTTAGAAAAAAGATTTGCAAGATTCTGGCCTTGAATTAACCCTCCAGCAAGTTCCTGTCCTTTTTTCTTCCTCAATGGCATACTTATGAAATAGGTGTCCTGATTCTCCCGACCTTCAAAGTTTTGGTTTTTACGGTTTATCTTATCTGTAAGGAGAAAGCTCCAGTCCTGACAACGAACCATCGAATCTAGTTTATGTGAGTCATATCCTATAGAATAAAGTCCTCCAACGATAGACCCCATACTCGTTCCCACAATATAATCAATAGGAATACCCGCCTTTTCAATAACTTTTAAGGCTCCAATATGTGCCATTCCCTTAGCACCACCTCCACTAAGCACTACAGCGACTTTCTTTCGCTGTTGAGGTAGTGAATCCTGAGCCATCGTCATCTGAGCTGTTAAAATCAACAGCACCATAAGCAGGTATTTCCTCATATTTATTTCATATTATTATTTCATTGCATGATTACATAATCTATAGTCTGCCATCTCTACATAACGGGTGCCGGGCTTTCCATAATTTGAATATGGATAAATACTGATACCTCCCCGTGGAGTAAAGATGCCAGTTACTTCAATATACTTAGGATCCATTAGCCGAATAAGATCTTTCATAATCACATTTACGCAATCTTCATGAAAATCGCCATGATTACGAAAACTGAACAGATAAAGTTTCAAGCTTTTGCTTTCCACCATTTTTTCTCCGGGAATATACGAGATACGTATCTCTGCAAAATCAGGCTGACCTGTTATTGGACATAATGAAGTGAACTCCGGACAGTTAAACTGTACCCAATAATCATGATCAGGGTGTTTATTGATAAACGTTTCAAGTACATCCGGTGCATAATCCGTACGGTAGTCTGTCTTACGACCTAGGGACTGTAATCCTTCTTCTCCTCTTTCCATCTCGTTCAAAAATTAAAAAGTTTCAAAATATTATAACTGATTCCATTATCATACACGTCTTCACCTTCATATTTCTTGGTGAAACGCACAACCCGAATAGTCAACGGTAATACCAATATCTCATAAAGAGTTTTAAGTATTACCTGAGAAATCACTAATGAAACCATTTCATTCGCGGGTACTATTCCGGACAAAGCAAGCGGGAAGAACACTATGGAATCGGCACTTTCACCAAATAGGGTGCTCACAACAGCACGCAGAGAAAAGTGTTTTCCCCCAGAAGAGATCTTCATTCGGCTCATCACGTATGCGTTTATAAACGATCCAACCAAGAATGCAATAAACGAGGCGGCACAGATACGGGGCGCCAAACCGAAAACAGCATGAAAGCCAGCTTGGTTGTTCCAATAATCAGCACCAGGAATGGCATCAGCAAGGGCTCCAAATATTACAAAAAGAAAGTTCATCGCGAAACCTACCCATATAAGTAATCGCGCCTTACGGAATCCCCATACTTCTGACACACAGTCATTGATGATGTATGAAATTGGGAACACAAGTAACCCGCCCGTTATGTTCATCGGGCCCATTGAAATTTGTTTTGTCTCTAACACGTTTGCCGTTATCAAACAAACGCAAAATAGTATGCTGAAAAACATAAACAGCACACTAACTTGATTCTTACGTCTTTTCATTTTCTTGTTTTTTACGAGGTTTTACAAGCACTCTATCAGGGATTTGATCCCTAATTTTGATGCAAAGATACAAACTTTTATACTTTAATTTGACTGTTTTGAGATAAATTTCATATATTTGCGGAAATATCGGACAATTAAATCAGTATTATTATGAAAAAGTTTGTTTTATCAGTTATCATGATTGCCACCGCAATCATTTCAATTCATGCCCAAGTGAATTTTTCAGCTAAAGGTATTGCGCCACAAAACACGAGATACGTGTTAGTGAAGAATTTACTCGACTTCAGTCTGATCGACAGTATTCCTGTCAGGCATGGTAAGTTTAGGATAGAGAAAGTTCTTCCAGAAGAAATGTTTTTAGAAATAACAAGTGAAGGTAAAAATCCTCGCACAACCGTAATTGTTGACGCAACTCCTATAACAGTGGATTTATCAACGCTTGACGTTAAAGGATCTCCATTGAATGTGAAATTTAATGATTACAACAAGAAAATGTCTCTTATCATGAACAATTTCGAACGCGACTACGAAGTTTACAGAAATTCAAAAGGAGAAGCAGCGAAGGCTATTAGAAATAAATTGGAGTCATATGACGAACAATTAAACGAACTATCAAAAAAGGCACTTCTTGAGAATCCTGATAATATTATTCCAGCAGCATTTCTAAGTATGCTTGCACCAAGCTTAACTTATGAAGAGTTGAAAGCTGCCCTGAATGAAACCCACCCTTACAGCCACCACCCTATGTGCAAACGGGCTTGGAAAGAACTTGAAATGAAAGAGATGAAAGAACCGGGACGGATGTTTCTTGATATAGAAGAGAACGACACCGCAGGAATAGCCCATAAACTAAGTGAATACTGTGGAAAGGGGAATTATGTATTAATAGACTTTTGGGCTAGCTGGTGCAAATCCTGCAGGGAAGAAATGGAAAATGTAAGAACCAACTATGAAAAATATCATCCGAAAGGATTCGAAATAATAGGCCTTTCTTTCGACACAAATTTATCGGCATGGAAGAACTGCATTACTTCAATGAAACTAGGATGGATTCAGTTATCGGATCTTAAAGGATGGAAAAGCATTGCTAGTGACAAATATGGCATCCGGTCCATCCCGGCGAATCTTTTACTTGATCCGGAAGGTAAAATTGTAACAAGCAACCTTCGAGGCAACGAGCTAGGTGACAAGCTGCAACAGCTTTATAATTTCTGATGATAACCTTGTATTCCGTCTTCTCGATTTCAATATCTCCACGATATGGAATTCACAGTAAATGTAGAGTTTAACCTACGATAATGTAGCAATTACATGTACATAATACAGCTAAAAAAATCGAAAATTACAAAAAACAGACAGTTACTAGTTAAATTTCAAAAAAAAACTTAGCGTAAATGCTTTAATTATTGTTTTTTTTATTACCTTTGTCTCGAGTTATTAATACTATTAGCTTGTGAAGGTAGATAGTATTTTCTATAAATACAGTCTTTAAGTAGAGTAAATTAAAAGCATGATGAATTAACTCTGTGAAGAGGGAAATTCATGGAGAGGCATCAACGATTGTTGGTGCCTCTCTTTTTGTATTAAACGATACAGTCAAAATAGGGCTCACCTGAAATTTAGTGGGGGTATTTATATATAGTAGCCTGCCTGTAAAGGAATATAATGATTCATGATCTTTATATGGGAATTTGGTCTCTTCCTACATTGTTTTAGCTATCCTCTCGATAAGACGGAACATCACTCCCAAGGTGAATTTAGCGGTAAATTTGTCTCTGGAGCGACCTTCTTGAAAGAGTGGAAGATATTAAATACGAAAGAACAGATAGCTACCGGTGATTACTATGATGATTTCTAATTTCAGTCAATCATACATCTTTTGAGTCATATTTTTTTGATTTACAACATAATAGATCCAGAAAAAACATACACTCACCCTACATTCATCCTACATGTTTAGTGATATATTCAATTCATGTAGGATGAATGTAGGGTGAGTGTATGATTGAAAAATATGAAGTGCTTGGTAATCAGATCATTTTGTTAAATCTGTGTATGATGAAGGAAAAAAAATGTAGAAGGACTATCTACATTCATGGATTTAAGATAAAATAAAGAGAACTGAATGTAAAAACTGAAAGATAAATTTGCTACTTTCAAGTATTTATTCTAACTTTGAACGATTTTATTCCTCAAATGATATCATGATAAATGAATAGATTAATTACGGCGTCGATGGCATTCCTATGTTTCACAGGTTATCTCTATGCCCAAGACTCAACAACCATCGATAGAACAACAGACCAAAATATTCTTAACCATCTTGATTTTGGTATAACTCTTGGAACAACAGGCATAGGAATAGATCTGGCATCGCCTATAGGAGAATATGCACAGATCAGGGCAGGATTTGCATTCATGCCTCATTTTAACCATACGATGCACTTTGGTATCCAAGCTTACGACACAGAGAAAGGACTTCTACAGACAAAATTTGATAAGATGGCAGATTTGATGAAAAGTCTTACTGGATATACGGTAGACTCGCAAATAGACATGATTGGCCAACCAACTTTCTACAACTTTAATGTTTTAGTTGATGTCTTCCCTTTCAAGAATAAAAAATGGCATGTAACGGGTGGATTTTATATAGGACCATCAAACATCGCTAAAGCGTTCAATACAACTGAAGACATGCCTACTCTTTTGGCTGTGGGGATGTATGACCATATATATGATTTTGTCACAGGAATAGATGAAAACGGAGATCCTAATTATATAAGCAAACCACTGTATGGTACATATTATCTTGATCCCGATGTAGGTGATCAACTTAAAGGGATCATGACAGGATACGGCCGTATGGGTATTCATATTGGTGACAAAACAAATGGAACTCCATACATGATGGAGCCAGGCGCTGACGGAATGGTGAAAGCGAAGGTCAAAGTAAACAGTTTTAAACCTTATATTGGATTCGGCTATGGAAATGCAAAATCCGAAAATAACAAAAAATACAATATATCTTTCGACTGTGGTATCATGTTCTGGGGAGGTACCCCACAAATTATCACACATGATGGGACAAACCTCGCAGAACTTGCATCGGTCAAGGGTAAAGTTGGAACGTATGTTGATATCATAAAGGTGTTTAAAGTTTTCCCGGTAATTAACTTAAAAATATCACGCAGGATTTTTTAAAATAAGACAAATAAAAGCGGTCTAAATGAGTTATCATTTAGACCGCTTTTATTTTTATGTAAGAGACAAGAGCGTTCTTATCTAATTACAAGTTTCTTTCCATCAACTATATAGACTCCGGGATGAAGTCCTGTAATAGATGAACTATTATCAGAAATGTGAACTCCTGTCAACGTATAGATACCCTTAGCTACTTTTTTATCATTAACGTTAAGATCTTCAACTCCTGCTGTATAATCCTCTTCTGTAACAAGTTTCAACTCGTCAGGGGTACCCGCAGGTACTACTAAATAAGATTTGTTAGCAGGGAGATAGCTGATAGAAGATTTTATGAACCCAACATTTCCATTAGACATCAGACCTAGAACACGCATCGTTGAGGGATTATAAGCTACCTGATTATAATGAGTTGGTTGGGAATTCTGGAAATAGACTCCTTGAAGAAGGTTTCCAGATAAAGCAGCTAAACTATTTGTCTGTATATTTAGTTTATTTTCAGACGTATTATCTGAAGCACACTTAATGATCAAAGGAGTGGAAGCTGGAATGAGATCGTTATCCACTTTCTTTATGACAGCCATGTTTCCTTCAATCTTAGTAACATAATAAGCTTTCATTCCTGTTGAATAAAAGGAAAAGGGAAATTCGGCATAGAACGAAGCATAATTATTACCTGTAGCATCTTTGAATTCCGATTTCACGCCAAAATAGTTTCCATCATCCTGTTTTATTGGATTAAGCTTCCACTTTCGGTAATCACCGGACCCCTCGCTGGTAAGATAACCATCAGGACTATCACTAAACTCACTGTCACCTAGATATTTTGTAAAGCCACTACTTGTAGCATAAGCATAATATGTGCCATCAGTATTTGCTCTAAGGTTTACATAAAATCCAATGATGGAATGAACCCCTGTACCTTGACTTTTTAAGTCATATTGTGTTCCGACCTTTTGTATATAAATGACTGAGGCTGGATCAGAAACAGCTCTATTAAAGTCATTCCATAAGATGATTGCATAAAGATCCGCAGAAGTCGTTGACATACTAATACTTCCTTTATCATCAGTAACATATACAAACCGTCCCGTCTTATTATTTTGAACACGATAATACCCATCACCATTTAGCTGGGCATGAACAAAAGACACTGTCAGCAGAGCCAACCCTAAAAAAACACCCTTTTTCATATTATGAATAACAAAAAACCTGCCCTACCATTTGTCATTACAGATAAATAGTAAGGCAGGTTAACTATAGTTTAAAATTAATTATTTAGCAATACAGATACTTACACGATTAAGGATATCCTCAGAGAATGGTTTCTCTGTATCCCCTTTGTAAGCAGAAGTAATACGATTGGCTGATATTCCATATTTCTGAATTAGAGTATCAACAACTATTTTTGCACGTTTGGCAGACAACTTAGAATTGATTTTTGTATTACCTGTACCCTTATCTGCATATCCAGTGATCTGAACAGTTGAATTAGGATATTTGGTCATGTAATCAGCTATCTCCTTTACTTTCTGCATTTCTGCAATCGTAATTTTATTACAATTAATAGTGAAGAAGATATCTCTCCTTAATGGCTCTTGCTTTACAACCTCTACTGTTTTCTCTACTATTTTCTCTACGACACGTTCCTGAGTGTTTACTACAGGGGCAACAGGAGGAGGAGTCGTTGTGATAGTCTTTGTTGTATGAGTTTTACCAAGGTTGACTTTTATTCCAACAAGTCCATTGAAATACCAGTCTCCGTTACCAGCATGTTTAGAGTTATAATGGTCATTAAGAGTATTTGCCTGCAGTTCGAGACCAAGGCTTACAGCCTCACTCAAACGAAAATCAACGTTTGCTCCAGCTTGTCCGATTAGACGAGTTTTAGTACCAGACCATAGATAGTGTAATGCCTGTTCATTTGTAAAACCAACAGCAGTACATATCTGGCTATTCGCAGTCTGTGCTTCATCATTCTTGAACGCAATATTTGCGCCAATTCCGGCAAAGACACCTACATTAATGAGACGATTTGGATTATATCCGCAAAATAGATTAGAGAGGTTAAATGTAACATCTACGGCAGGAGCAACATATTTATATTTCCATTTATAATCCTTATTATAAATAGTTGATCCAGCCTTACTCTGCCATGCATTTATGGCAAGACGTGCACCAACAACAGGATTGAATTCATATCCTAGACCTATCTGTGCATTCGGCGACAGCAATTTTCCAAAATCAATCTCACCAAGGGTATACTGTCCACCTACTTGAGCCTGAACATACCAATGAGGATTGAAAACGTACTCTGTCCGAACCTGTTCCTGAGCTGATACAGCGGCACAGCTCATGATGAGAACTGCTGATAACAATGTTTTCTTTATTTTCATAATAGTATTTTTTTTATTGATTGATTGCTATAAACACCCTTATTTACCAAACTTAAACTTAATCACTTTCTTCTCATGTTGACATTGAAGTATCTTTCCACGGAAACGTATATCCAATTTATCTTTACTCAGATATATGATTTCAGAATGATCTACCCAATATTGCTGAACAGAGTCTGCACGTTGCTGCATATCGACATAATGAATGATAAGCTGTCCATTCTTTATAAACCAGTTTCGGAAACTCACGTCCTCCATATTGATTGAAGAAATGGCTCCATCGCTTTCTATCTTCATTCCGCGATGCTGGTTCATATCAAAGAACCATTGAGCCTCAAATTCCGATAGGTTAATGACAGAACGGACCTTTTTACTTTTTGAATCAGGATATACTGAAAGTTTATCACCTTTTGTCAGGCTACCTTTCACCTGTCCCTCAGTTTGTGCTTGATCATAATTATACGTGCGGCGTTCGCCTGTGTTCTGAATTGTAACAGAAATCTGATTGCCCTCAACGTTATCTAACCTGACGATTATTGAGCTGTCCACAATTACTGGCTCTTCTGCCACAGAGTGACGTTCGATTTTATTGCCTTTCTTGCACGATCCTAAAGATGCGACAATGATGACAACTAGTATAATATTATAACAGTATCTATTCTTCATTTTTCTTTTTAATAACGTGGAATAGCCGAAAGGCTATTACCACATTATTATATATTGAAAATAGCAATCTATTTTTAGCTTATCAATGAATTACTGAACAACCTTTACGTAGAACTTACGGGTTGAAGAGTAACCATTATAGTCGAGAGCTGAGTATGTAATCTCATAAACACAGCCAGTAAGAGTTGCCTCAAACGGAACTGTTAAGCGTTTTCCTGAAACTACCTCATTCATGAATTTCAGTTTGTTAGCAGCTTTAAGTGCAGCAAGACATGCTGGATCTCCACCCTGTGCACTGACATTACCTTTATAGACATTTGTTACAGCAACGAATTTCAGATATGCTGGAGCTGCTACCTCTGCGGTATATGTTGTAGGGATAAGAGAAGTTGCATTTCCTCCACTGATATTGAATACAGAAGGAACAGTCTTAGTGTTACTCAACTGATGATATGCTCCGTCTGCACCCTGATACAGCATAGTAACCTGTAGATAATGGTTAGGATCGGACAGAACGTTGTTTATTCGAGAAGTAAAGCTGTTAACACGTGTAATATAATTATTGAGTTTACCTGTATAGCTAGATAACTTACCGGCTATCTGATCACGAATATCATTCAATACATCATTTACACTTTG
>OBMA010001240.1_pt1 | contig 15610 bp, 15 predicted proteins | sample 1539141 | NCBI WGS metagenome assembly OBMA01 (sample SAMEA3991484, study PRJEB22521) | metagenome | biome: anthropogenic terrestrial biome; feature: sewage plant; material: raw primary sludge | place: Sweden | collected 2012-09-26 | reverse complement strand
TTTTATTTTTTCCTTTCGTAGTTCACGAATGTATAGTCATAGTCGTTTTTATCATCAGCGCGGTGCATCTCCTTGTAAGTGATGTGCCACTGATTCAGGTCAATCTCAGGAAAACGGACATTGCCATCAGCCTGCACATGCACATAAGTGAGATACAGATTGTCAGCCTTGGCCAGCAACTGGTTATAGACGTGTGCGCCCCCTATCACTATCAGTTCCTCCTCATCAGCCAGACCCAGCTTGGACAAATCGTCCACACTGGCTATCACCTCGCAGCCCTCCACCGATTTCAACGAATGGGAGAGAATGATGTTGCGGCGGTTGGGCAACGCCTTGCCTATGGAGAGGTACGTATTCTTGCCCATCAGTATGGTATGCCCCGTAGTTATCGTCTTAAAATGCTTCATATCGGCACCCAAGTGCCAAGGCAACCGGTTGTCAACTCCTATCACCCCATTGTCGGCCACCGCCGCAATTATCGAAATTTTCATATCTACTTCTGATTTAATGGTCCTTTGTTTATCTTGTTTCTGTCGTTATCTCATTTCTGTTATTGTTGTCTGCAAACCACTGCTAATGCTGCAAAAAGCGGAACAAATCGTTCATGTTGGCATAGACAAAGAGCAGCAACAGCAGCACCATTCCTATCACCTGCGACTTTACCAGTACATTGCGGCTCGGCTTGCGGCGGAAAATGATTTCGTAGAGAAGAAACATGACGTGTCCGCCGTCGAGTGCCGGAATAGGCAACAGATTCATGAATGCCAAGGCCAGCGAGATGAAAGCGGTAATGTTCCAGAAGGCCTGTCCGTTAAACTCATCGGGATACAGACTGGCAATGGAGCCAAATCCGCCCACGCTTGAGGCTCCCTCGCTGGTAAACACATACTTCATGTCGCCCACATATCCCGTGAGCGTATGCCAGCCATTGCTGATGCCAGCCGGAATGGACTCAAGCAGAGAGTAAGTGCGGGTCTGCACCGGATAAATTTGGGCAATGGAACGGATAGAGACACCCACCATACCATCAGCCGACGGGGTGATACGGACATTGATGGAACGGGCACCTCGCTTCACCTCCAGCGTCACCACTTTGCCAGCATTGTTGTGAATGGTGGTGCGGATGTCTGAAGCAAACATACGGCGGCCATTCACACCACAAATTTCGTCACCTTTGCGCAATTGAGCCAGAGCGGCAGGAGTGCCCGCCATCACCGAATCCACAATAAAAGGATAGCGATAGCCAGCAAACCCCTTCTGCTCCTTCAGCATCTGTTCCACCATATCGGCAGGTATATACACCACCACTTCCTTGCCATTGCGCAGCACTGTCACCGTCTCGGCATTGATTATCTTGCGGAAGTTGTCCTGGTCAAGTGTCAGCAGCTTGGAGGTATCGGCCCGCAGCAGGATGTCGCCATCCTGGAAACCTGCCTTCTGGGCTGCCTCGCTGAACTCCATGCCAGCCTTGACCGACTGCAGCGGCATATAGGTATGGCCGTAGGCATAAAGCACTCCCACAAAAATCATCAGGGCAAAAATGAAATTGAACAGCACTCCCGCCACCATCACCAGCAGACGGTGCCAGGCTGGATGAGAACGGAATTCCCACGGCTGCGCCGGCTTGTCCATCTGTTCCGTATCGAGGCTCTCGTCTATCATGCCCGCAATCTTGGTGTAGCCGCCCAGCGGCAGCCATCCTATGCCATACTCCGTACCCGTCTTTTTGGAGACGTGCTTGTAAAGCGTAAAACCCGGATTGAAGAATATGTAGAACTTGTCCACCTTCATGCCAAACAGACGGGCAAAAAGGAAATGACCAAATTCATGAATAAGCACCAGCAGCGAGAGGCTGGCCAGAAACTGGATGATGACGATTAATATACCCATTGTGAGGTTGTTATGTTTCTAAATAAGGTAAAAAACGGGAACAGGCATCAGACCATCGAAGCAGCCAGTTGGCGGGCCTCGGCATTGGTGGCGATAAGCTGCTCGTAAGTAGGGTTGGATATGAATGAACAACGGCCCATCACCTGCTCTATGATGTCAGACATCTGCAAGAATCCGATTTTATGTTCCAGAAAGGCGGAAATAACCACCTCATTGGCAGCATTAAGTATGCAAGGCATATTGCCCCCCCGCTCCATGGCATCGTAGGCCAGCTGCAAGTTGCGGAATACCTTGCGGTCAGGTTTCTCAAAATCGAGATGCGGATAATTGGCAAAATCGAGACGTGGATAATCGCTCTGCACCCGATCGGGATAGCTGAAAGCATACTGGATAGGCAAACGCATATCAGGCACTCCCAGCTGGGCCTTTACAGTCCCGTCACGGAACTGCACCGCCGAGTGCACCACCGACTGCGGATGTACCAGCACCTCTATCTGGTCGGCGGTGACACCAAACAGCCAGCGGGCCTCAATCACCTCAAAGCCTTTATTCATCATAGAGGCAGAAGCGATGGTGATGCGGGCTCCCATATTCCAGCTGGGATGCTTGAGCGCCATTTCGGGGGTGACAGACTTCAGATAATCAACATCCTTGCCGCGAAACGGCCCGCCCGAAGCGGTAAGCAATATCTTCTCGATGGGATTGCGCAACTCGCCTTGCAGACACTGGAAAATGGCCGAATGTTCCGAATCGACAGGAATGATGGGTGCGCGGTATTGCTGCGACAGGTTCATCACCAGCTGACCCGCCACCACCAGCGTTTCCTTGTTGGCCAAGGCTATTATCTTGCCAGCCTTGATGGCCTCAATGGTAGGCTGCAGACCCGAATAGCCGATAAGGGCGGTGAGCACCATATCCACCGGCTCCATACGGGCCACATCGCACACCGACTGGGTGCCGGCATACACCTTCATGGGCAGGTCGGACAATGCCTCGTTCACCTCGGCATAGTGTTCCTCATTGGCCACCACCACCACCTCCGGGCGGAACTGGCGAGCCTGGCTTATCAGCAAGTCTATATTGTTGTTGCCTGTGATGGCATAGGCCTCAAAAAGGTCGGGATGGCGCGATATGACGTCGAGCGCCTGCGTGCCTATGGAGCCTGTGGAGCCCAGAACAGCTATTTTTTTCTTCAACATTGTCTGTAATATATCAGTAAAATTAAAACTTCAAATAATTTTCAGGATTGCGTGATACTCCTTCCTGCCAGAGTTCAAAGGTAAATTCGCATTTGTCGTTCTCGGGAAAGGAGGAGAGGGCCTCGCCTGCCTGCACCTGGTCGCCCACCCGTTTGGTGAAGGGGCGGCGGCAACGGTACACCGACACAAAATCGCCTTTGTGCTGAATCTGCATCTGATATTCACCCGAAGCCGACAGACCTTCGGCCACCACAGTGCCAGCCATGGAGGCATAGATGCCAGACCGGGGCCTCAGGCTGAGGGTGATGCCATATTGGTCGGCAGCGGGATTGTAGTGTCGCACCACTACTCCGCTGGCAGGGGTGTGCATCAGGTAGCCCAGCCGCTCGGCCTCCTCGGTGGTGGCATCGTTACCCTGGCTGCCGGCCGCCATATCATTGCGGGCATCTGCCTCGTATTGATTGTCAAAATTTTTTTCCTTCTCGCTTGCCTCTATGTTGATACGGGCATAATCGCGGTGCACCAGCGTATCTATATTGGAGAGTGAGTCCATCGACACCTTGCCCGTCATCATGTTCTGCAGCGAGGTCAGATATTGCTGCTGCCCTTTCATGGCGGTCTCTATGGAGTCGATGGTAATGGCATCTTTCACCACTTGCTTGCGCAGTCCAGTGGAAGCGGCATAGCCGGGAAAGAAGGAACTGAGCGGAGTCTTGACCAGCAGAAAGGCGACCAGAAAGAAATAGACGACCGCCACCACAAAGCAAAAGAGAATGACGTGCAGACGCGAAAGACGGATGCCCCAGCTCTCCTCCAGCGTGTTCTCGTTGAGGATGGATAGCTTGTACTTGAACCTTAGTTTATGTATGAAGTTGTCTAATTTCTCACTCATCAGAATGTTCTCTTTATCCGGACGGAACTGCTTCCGCCACCGCGCATTAAGTAGCAAAGTTAACAAATCGGACGCTAAATAGGCAATTATTAAGTGAAATTAACCTGATGTAAAATCTATATAGATATTTACCTCTCTGTAAATCAGCAATAAAACATATTATTTTGAAAAAATATGCGATTTTACTTGACAAGGGGTAAATAAAGTATTACCTTTGCACTCGCAATCAAGGAAAGAGTCCGAAAGGAAATTCCAAAGATTGAGTGTATGCGGGGTAGAGCAGTTGGTAGCTTGTTGGGCTCATAACCCAGAGGTCACTGGTTCGAGTCCAGTTCCCGCAACAGGGGTGGTAGACCTGGGAAAATCTTCGGATTTTCTCGGGTCTTTTTTTTGCGCGGTAATGAAAATTCATCAGCAATTACACTAAAAAAACGCAGTCGGAGAAACTTGTTCTCCGACTGCGTTTTTTACGTTATAAATAAATAGGGGCGAGTGCCTAAGCCTCAGCGCCACCAAATTCCATCAGATAAGCCTTGATGAAGTCATCAATATCGCCATCCATCACCGACTGGACATTCGACGACTGGAAATTGGTGCGGTGGTCCTTCACACGACGGTCGTCAAAGACGTAGCTGCGTATCTGTGACCCCCACTCTATCTTCTTCTTTCCTGCCTCCACCTTCTCGCGCTCGGCCATACGGTGTTTCAGTTCCTTGTCGTAAAGTATTGAACGCAACTGGCGCATGGCATTGGCGCGGTTCTTTGGTTGGTCACGCGTTTCCGTGTTCTCCACCAATATCTCCTCCTGCTCGCCCGTGTAAGGGTCAGTGTACTGATAGCGCAGGCGCACGCCCGACTCCACCTTGTTCACATTCTGACCACCCGCACCACTTGAACGGAAAGTATCCCACGACACATTGGCCATATTCACTGTCACCTCAATGCTGTCATCGACCAGCGGCACCACAAAGACCGACGAAAACGAAGTCATACGCTTGCCCTGCGCGTTATAGGGCGACACACGCACCAGGCGGTGCACCCCATTCTCACTCTTCAGGTAACCATAGGCCATATCGCCCTCAATCTCTATTGATGCAGTCTTGATGCCTACCGTATCACCCTCCTGATAGTTGGAGATAGTATACTTGTAGCCATGGCGCTCACACCAACGCTGATACATACGGAACAGCATATTGGCCCAGTCCTGCGCCTCAGTGCCACCGGCACCCGCCACAATCTTGAGCACCGCGTTCATCTTGTCCTCCTCGTTGCGCAACATATTGCGCATCTCCAGATTCTCCACCTGCCCGATGGCCTTGGCATAAGCCGCATCCACCTCCTCTTCGGTCACCAGTTCCTCCTTGAAGAAATCGTAGGCATTCTGGCTCTCGTCAGCAGCAGCCTGCACCGCATTATACAAGTCCACCCAGCTCTTCAGGTCCTTCACCTTCTTCATCTGCACCTCGGCAGTCTTAGGGTCGTCCCAGAATCCTGGCACCTGCGTGCGCAGCTCCTCCTCGTGTATCTGAATCAGTTTGGCATCGACGTCAAAGATACCTCCTCAACGCGCCAACGCGTTCCAACAAATCTTTAAGTTGGTCTGTAGTAATCATAAATTATCTATTAATAATGTTTATTTCAATGCTGATACATCAGCTCTATCTCCTTGGCATAATGGGCATTGATAACCTTACGCTTCAATTTCAGTGTCAGCGTCAGTTCATCATTGTCCGGTGAGAATGGCTGCTCAAGCAGCGTGAAATATTTCACCTGCTCATAAGCGGCCAATCCCTTCTGCGTCTCGGCTATCCGTTCTGTGAAGAATTTGATAATTTGCTCATTCTTCAGCAAATCGGACATATCGTTATACACAATGCCCTGCTCCTTGGCATACGTCTCTAACGCATCATAAGCAGGCACAATGAGTGCGGTGACATACTTGCGAGAATCGGCAATGATAGCCGACTGCTCCACATATTTATCACCCTCCAGCAGATTCTCGATTTGCTGAGGCGCAATGTATTTTGCATTCGAAGTCTTGAACAATTCCTTGATACGCTCAATCATGATGAGCTGAGTGCGGTCTTTGTCCACAATCACCGAGCCGGCATCACCCGTACGGAAGAACCCATCCTCAGTGAAACTCTCCTTATTGGCCTCAGGCTTATTGTAATAGCCCTTGGTAATGGTACGTCCCTTGACCAGAATCTCGTTGTTCTCGCCAATTTTTACCTGAAGGTCTGGCATCACATCGCCCACCGATTTCAGATTGTAGCACCGGTTATACTGGCTGTAGCAGCTCACGGTGGCAAAAGTCTCGGTAAGTCCGTAACCCACCACCAGATTGATGCCCACACTGTGCATGAATATATTCACCCGTTCCGACATCTGTGAGCCGGCACATGGGAAGAATGTTCCCCTGTCGAGGCCGACCGCCTTGCGCAGAATGTTAAACAGGGTCTTTTCGTAAAACTTATAGCGGAGACGCAGCAGCAGCGGCGCATTCTTGCCCGGCATACGGTAGCCTATATTATACTTCTCGCCCACCTTGATGGCATGACGCATCAGCGCCTGCACAGGAGCAGGGAAGGAATCAATCTTGTCCTGCACTCCCGAGTATACCTTTTCCCAGAAACGGGGAACCGCACACATCATGTTAGGATGCACCTCTTTGAGTGACTTGAGTATTTCCTTAGGATTCTGATTGATATACACTACAATGCCATTATAGAGGCAGAGGTAGAACCATCCGCGCTCAAAAATATGGCTGAAAGGCAAGAAACTGATAGAGGTCTGCGACATGTCACTGAGTATAGGCAGACGGATGCCATGAATGCGGACAGCCTCCTCACAGTTGGCATGCGACAGCATAACCCCCTTGGGCTCGCCAGTAGTACCCGACGTATAGATGAGGATGGCCAAATCGTCATCGGACAACGACTGCTGCCGACGTTCCAGTTCGGCCGGTGCCTCTGCATTATCGGCTCCCGCCTTCACAAAATCGGAAAAAGTGATGGCTTCTGGCCGGTTGTGATTGTCAATGGAGGGGTCAATGGTAACAATACATTTCAGATACTGGTTGCCATTCTCGAGCACCTTCACCGACTCGTCAAACTGGTATTGCTCTCCCACAAAGATGATGCTGATTTGAGCATCGTTGATGATATATTCTATCTGCTCGGCCGACGAGGTGGCATACATAGGCACAGAGACGCCTTTCACAGCGTGGCAGGCGTAGTCCACCTCCACTATCTCGTGCATATTCTGCGCGAATATGGCCAGTTTCTCATGCTCTTTCAAGCCATAGTTGAGCAAAGCCAAGGCCGTAGCCTTCACACTCCCCGCCAGCACATTCCAGGATATTCCATCCCAGGTGCCTGTCGACTGATTTCTGAATTTGACGGCACATCGGTCACCATATTTCTTGGCGTTTTCAAACACCAGACGTCCAAAATGAATTTCGTTCATAAATAATTATATGCTATGTAATGTTATCTATCGTGGCAAAATTCTTATTTCATCCCAAACGGAGGAACTTGCCAACGGATGTATTTGTCAAAAGAAAAACTGCGAAATCATTGAGAAGAGAAATTGTTGTCAGAGCCGTCCCCCTTCTGCTCCACCACATTTGATGTAAGGTAAAGCATTTTGTGCGAGCGGACCTTCATAAGGGCCTTCTGCGCAGCCTTCTGCTGCGACTCGCGCTTGGTATAGCCAGAACCCGAACCTGCCGGAATGTTGTTGACGAGCGCCATACTCTTGAACTGCGGCGTCTTGTCGCCATCCTCCGAGCAGTCGAGCAATTCGAACTCCAGTTTCGCCTTGTTCTTCTGACACCACTCTATCAGTCGCGACTTGAAGTTCTGTTCCTCGCATACCAGCTTCTCTATATTAAGGAAACGCGCCAGCACCACATTCTCAAAAAAATCAAGACAACCGGCATAGCCGTAGTCAAGAAAAATGGCACCTACCAACGCTTCGAGCGCGTTGCCATATATATTGATGTTGTGCTGGTGCATCTTGTTCTGGATAGTGACCACATGGTCCAGACCCATATCCAGAGCCACTTTGTTAAGAGTTTCGCGCTGCACCATTTTAGAGCGCGTATTAGTCAAAAATCCCTCCTTGCGGTTAGGATACCGGCGGTATAGAATATCGGCTGCCACTGCATCGAGCAGCGCATCCCCCAAAAATTCCAGCCGTTCATTGTCCACCTCGTGCCCATCCAGCTTGATGGCTGCCGACTTGTGCGAAAAAGCCACCTGATAATACTGGATATGCTTGGGTATGACATTGAGAGAAGACAACAAAAGATAAGGCTCTTTTCGGGGGACCGTTAAGAGCCTTATTTTTTTTAATAAATATTTTATCACGTTACTTGCTTGCAAATTTCTTGATGATTACAGAAGAATTGTGTCCACCAAAACCGAAAGTGTTAGAAAGAGCGGCACGAACCACCCGCTTCTGGGCCTTTCCGAATGTACAATTCAACTTAGGGTCCATATCAGGATCCACATCATCGTCAGCGTGATTGATGGTTGGCGGAATAATATCATTCTGTACAGCAAGCGTACAGAAGATAGCCTCAACGGCACCGGTAGCACCCAGCATATGTCCCGTCATCGACTTAGTGGAGCTGATGTTCAATTTGTAAACCTGTTCGCCAAAGACGGCCTTCACACCTTTGATTTCAGCCAAGTCACCCGCAGGTGTGGAGGTGCCATGAACATTGATATAGTCAATGTCAGCAGGCTCCATGCCAGCATCTTTGAGTGTGGCCTCCATCACCAGTTTAGCGCCAAGGCCCTCCGGATGAGGAGCAGTCATGTGATGGGCATCGGCCGAGCCAGCCGCACCAACAACCTCTGCATATATTTTGGCACCGCGCTTCTGCGCATGTTCCAATTCCTCCAATATCAAGCAACCAGAGCCCTCGCCCATCACAAAGCCATCACGTGACTTGCTGAAAGGACGGGAAGCATGTTCTGGGTCTTCATTACGCGTAGAGAGGGCGTGCATCGAGTTGAAGCCTCCCACTCCAGCGGCTGTAATGGCAGCCTCTGAGCCACCTGTCACTATAACATTGGCCTTGCCCAGACGGATGGTATCAAATGCACATCCCAACGCGTTGGTCGATGATGCACAGGCTGATACCGTACCGTAATTAGGACCCCTGAATCCATACATCATGGAAATATGACCAGCGGCAATGTCGCCAATCATTTTCGGAATGAAGAACGGATTGAAACGGGGAGTCTTTTCCGGGTCTGTATAATATGCCGCAACCTCTTCCTCAAAAGTTGAGATGCCGCCAATTCCCGATGCGAAGATGACACCGACACGGTCGGTGTCCAGCTTCTCCATGTCAAATGCCGCATCCTCCACAGCCTCCTTCGCAGCCGCTATGGCAAACTGCGCATAAGGATCATACTTGCGTGAATCTTTCTTCGTGAAATACAGCAGCGGGTCGAAGTTCTTCACCTCGCACGCAAACTGCGTTTTGAATTTGGATGCGTCAAAATGGGTTATCGGGCCTGCGCCACTCACGCCATTCAAGGCGGCTTTCCATGTTTCTGGAACGCTATTGCCAAGAGGTGTAACGGCACCCAAGCCAGTTACTACTACTCTCTTTAATTCCATACTTTATGAAAAGTGGTTTATTTTGCTGCTGCCTCAATATGAGCAATAGCCTCACCTACGGTTGTGATCTTCTCAGCTTCCTCATCTGGAATGGTGATTCCGAATTCCTTCTCGAATTCCATGATCAACTCAACAGTGTCAAGAGAGTCAGCACCCAGATCGTTTGTGAAGCTTGCTTCTGGTGTAACCTCTGATTCTTCAACACCTAATTTGTCAACGATGATAGCTTTTACTCTTGATGCTACGTCTGCCATAATTTTATTTTTTTTAGTTAATATTAAAATACTAATTTTGTGGCTGCAAAGAAACGAATTTTATTCCTATTCAGCAACGTTTAAACAATAATTTTGCACAAAATTAGTTTTTTTGAGCAATTTTTTACATAAAATTTGGATTCTTTGACAGAAAAAAAGAATGTTTTATAACATACTATCAAGTCATGATAAAAAAAATCGCAATTTTCGCTTCCGGCTCCGGCAGCAATGCCGAAAACATCATCACCCACTTCAAGGGCAACAAGGATATTGAGTTCCCGTTCATCCTTTGCAACAAGAAGGATGCCTTTGTGCATGAGCGCGCTAAGAAACTTGGTGTCCCTTCTTTTACTTTCTGCAAACAGGAATTGGAAGACGGCACCATACTCAAAAAATTACAGGACAACAACATCGATTTCATCGTGCTGGCCGGATTCCTGCTGAAGATGCCCGACAACATTGTGGAGGCTTATCCTCGCCGCATTGTCAACATTCATCCAGCTCTGCTGCCTAAATACGGGGGCAAAGGTATGTATGGACTGCATGTGCACGAGGCGGTTGTGGCTGCCCATGAGAAGGAAAGCGGAGTCACCATTCACTATGTAGACAACCACTACGACCATGGCAACATCATTTTGCAAGGCAAATGTCCGGTGGCGCCTACCGACACACCGGAACAGGTGCAACAGAACGTGCATAAACTTGAATATGAGTATTTTCCAAAGGCTATAGAGATGGCCTTGAAAAATTTGGACTGATTTTCCTTGCTCCATATTCACTACCTATATATTATAAGGTCAATCCTTAAACATTCAGAATGGAAGAAAGAAAACAACGTACCGAGATATCATCGATGGGCGAGTTCGGACTCATCAATCACCTCACCGAGAATTTGCCAGCACCCAACGCCAGCACTTGCAAAGGCATTGGCGATGACGCTGCTGTGCTCGACTACAGCGGCAACAAGCGGACACTGGTCACTACCGACCTGCTGCTAGAGGGGGTGCACTTCGACCTCACCTACACTCCGCTCAAGCACCTTGGCTACAAGGCGGCAGTGGTCAACTTCTCCGACATCTATGCCATGAACGGTACCCCCAGACAGATTACCGTATCGCTTGGCATCTCCAAAAAATTTGCCGTAGAGGACGTTGATGAACTGTATGCCGGCATCCGCATTGCCTGCGAACACTATGGAGTGGACATTGTGGGCGGCGACACTTCGGCATCACTCACGGGACTATCCATCAGCATCACCTGCATCGGCGAGGCTGAACCCGACAAGATTGTCTATCGCAACGGGGCAGGCAGCACTGACTTGATATGTGTGTCGGGCAATCTTGGCGCCGCCTACATGGGACTGCTGCTGCTTGAACGCGAGAAAGACGTCTATGCCCAGACTCAGGTGCAACCCGACTTTGCCAGCAAGGAGTACATCATTGAACGCCAGCTGAAGCCAGAGGCCCGCCGCGACATTGTGGAGGCACTAGACCGCATCCATGTGGTGCCTACCTCCATGATGGACATTTCAGACGGACTATCGTCGGAACTGCTGCACATCTGCAAACAGAGCAACACGGGCTGCCGCATCTATGAGGAGCGCATTCCTATTGACTATCAGACGGCTGTCATGGCCGAAGAGGTCAACATGAATGTCACCACAGTGGCCCTGCATGGCGGTGAGGATTATGAACTGCTGTTCACAGTGCCACTCAAAATGAACGATGTGTTCCAGAATCTGCCTGGCATCAAGGTGATTGGCCACATGACCGATGCCAGCCTCGGCTGCAATCTCATCTGCCGCGATGGACAGGAATTTGAACTTCGGGCTCAAGGGTGGAATGCTTTTACTAAAACAGAGGATGAAAATGCCGAAAGCAAAAAGGCTGACGGAAATGAGACAGACAATTCTGCCACTGACAATAAAAAATAAGCCGAGAGGCATCCATTATCTTTATGAAAATAGCCATATTTCCGGGCAGTTTTGACCCGTTCACCATCGGACACTACTCCATAGTGAAAAGGGCTTTGGTCTTTGTTGACAAAGTGGTGATAGGAATTGGCGTGAATCAGGCAAAACGGCGCACCTATTTTTCGGCCGAAGCCCGTATGGAAATCATACGAAAGGCCTTTGCCAATGAGCCCCGCGTGGAAGTGCGCAGTTATGATGCCATGACGGTCGATTTTGCCAAGGAGGTGAATGCCACCATCATTCTGCGTGGCATCCGCTCCATTCAGGATTTCGAGTACGAAAAAACCATTGCCGACGCCAATCGGGCGCTGTCGGGCATCGACACCATTCTGCTCTTTACCGAGCCTCAGCACTCCTACATCAGTTCTACGGTGGTGCGTGACGTGCTGCAATACGGCAAGGATGCCTCCGAATTTTTGCCGCCAAACACGGATTTGAGTACCTTGAAAAACAAATGAGACCATGAAAACGGACGAGGAATATATGCGGATGGCCCTGCAAGAGGCACATAAGGCGGAGGAGGACGGTGAAATTCCCATCGGAGCCGTCATTGTGGACAAGCAGGGACTGTGCGTGGCCCGCAGCCACAACCAGACCGAGATGCTGCACGACGTGACAGCCCATGCAGAGATGCTCGCCTTGACCATTGCCGCTGAAGAATGTGGCAAATACTTGACCGACTGTACCTTATTTGTAACTGTGGAGCCTTGCATCATGTGTGCGGGCGCCATAGGATGGGCTCAGGTGGGGCGCGTGGTGTATGGTGCTACCGACCCCAAACGGGGGTTCTCGCTGTTCAGCCCGTCACCCCTCCACCCTAAATGCGTTGTCACTGCAGGCATTTTAGCCGACGACTGCGGTAAATTGGTTTCCGATTTTTTCAAACGGAAAAGATAACGGAAAATCATATTTATCTGTTCAAAAATATTTATCTTTGCATTTCATATTATATTGTACAAAAATATATTTTTTGTGGGCGAGAAATTTGAATTGATAGCAAAAACCTTTCAGGGACTTGAGGAAGTTCTTGCTAAGGAATTGGTAAAACTGGGAGCCGAAGAGGTGGAGGTTTTACGCCGGGGCGTAAGTTTCAAGGGCGACCAGGAAATGATGTATAAGGCCAACTTTTGCTGCCGCACTGCGGTCCGCATCATCAAGCCAGTACTGAAATTCACAGCAGAGGATGCTGATGAGGTATACGAAAAGGTAAAGGCTTTTGAGTGGGAAAAATATTTGGATAAGACCAAGACTTTTGCCATTGATGCCGTTGTCTATTCTGAAATTTTCCGTCACTCCCAATTTTTATCTTACAGAGTCAAAGATGCCATTGCCGACCGATTTATGGAAAAGAACGGTTGGAGGCCTTCTGTGCGTCTTACCAATCCAGACCTGAAAATCAATGTGCACGTGTCGCACAACGAGGTCACCCTCTCCTTTGATAGCTCGGGTGAACCCCTCTATCGCCGTGGCTACCGCACCGACCAGACCGAAGCTCCCCTCAACGAGGTGCTGGCTGCCGGATTGCTGCTGCTGGCAGGATGGGACGGACAGCAGGACCTGATTGACCCCATGTGCGGTTCGGGCACTTTTCTTACCGAGGCGGCTCTCATTGCCCGCAACATTGCCCCTGGCATCTACCGCAAGAGTTTCGATTTTGAAAAATGGCCAGACTTTGATGCTGACTTGCTGCAAAAGTTGTTTGAGGACGACTCTCAAGAACGTGAGTTCACTCACACCATCTACGGCTCTGACATTCTGAAACAGGCCATCGCTATTGCTGAGGACAATGTGCGCAGCGCTGGCGTCAGCAAGTTTGTCGACCTCAAAGTGTGCCCTATACAGGAGTTGGAAGTCCCTTCCAACGACGCTCTGGTCATATTCAACCCGCCTTACGGCAAACGAATCAAGGTAGACGACCTCTCGCAGCTGTATGCCGAAATCGGCAGCAAACTGAAGAAGGACTTCACTGGCATGAGTGCATGGCTGATTGTTGAACCAAACGAGGCTACCCAAAATATTGGGCTGGCCCCTTCCAAACATATTGCAGTTGACAATGGCGGCATCCCTTGCGAATTCCGCAAATACGAGATGTTCCAGGGGCGGCGTGACGATTTCTTGCGTGAACGCGCTGAGAACGCCACTCCTGCAGCCGAAGGGGAGACTGCTGAAACGGCAGCCGTACCTGAGACGAAAAAGGAGGAAGAACCTGCTGAGAATCCAGGCTACACATTCCATGTGTATGACTATAAGGACCCTGCCGCCATTGAGACAGAAGAGGACTCCAAAGAGGACGGCAAGGATGACCGCCGTGGCGGATTCCGTCGCGAAGGCGGAAGCGACCGCTTCCGCGGTGGTGACCGTGACAGTCGTGGCGGTGACCGTGGTCCCCGCCGTTCTTTCGGCAACGACCGCGGTGGAGACCGTCCTTATGGTGACCGAGGACGTTCATTTGGCGACCGCGACAAACGGGGCGGATTCAGAAAGGATGACAACCGCAACAACGACCAGCCTTATGACGAGACTGACGGTTTCAAATTTGACACGCCAGAGGAACGCGAGGCCTATATAGAGAGCAAGCGTCGCCATGAGAAGTTCAAGGCTTTTCATCCCGACAGACGCGAAGAGGGTCACAGGGAGGAAGGAAACTTCCATAACGACCGTGGAGGAGACCGTTTCCGACACGATGACCGTGATAACCGAGGCGGCGGCAACTATCACCACGATGATGACCGCCGTGGAAGTTATGGCAACAGATTCGGAAGAGACGACCGTGACCGGCATAGCGACAACAACTATCGCAGCGACCGTCGCGATGACAGACGGGACAGCCGAGGAGGCTCCTCTTACGGACATTCATCGTATCAGCACCGCGAGGGTGGTTACCCTCAAGACCGCATCAATGGCGGGCACTCGGTTGAACGCCATAGCGAGCGTTCATGGAGCAGAGACGGATTCAACACCCGAGAAGATAGAGGGGGAGAACGGCCACGCCGTCACGATTTCCGTGATGACGGATACAAACCGAAACGCAATTTCGACCGCAGAAAGGGCGATGACAACAAAGGAAACAATAACGACAATCAATAATTTTTTTGATATCAACTAATCAGAATTTACATTATGGGCTATACTGACAAATATTTACTTGAGGGCGAGCACGTTACTTACCGCACGCACCTGCATTGGATCATTTACATCTATCCAATCCTTCTATTCATTGTATCTATCGTCATCTGCGGGTTGGCTGTAAAATACTGCACCCCCAAAAAGGACTCTTTAATATCAAAAATTCCACTTTATGTCGGCTACGCCGTCATGGCGGCCTCTGCCATCTGGATGTGCATCAAATGGATATCTCAGCAGACTTCTGAGTTTGCCGTCACCAACCGCCGTATCATCATCAAGTCAGGTGTTTTCCAGCATGAGGTAACAGAGTTGCGTCTCAACAAATCGGAGTCGCTGCACTTCACCAACAATGTGCTGGGCAACTTGCTCAACTACGGCAACATTACCGTATCAACGGGTGACCAGAACTGCACCTACAAGAACATTTCGGACCCCGAGAAATTCCGTTATGAAATCAACAAACAGATTGACAACCAAAACAATGTAAATCCTACAGCTGAGCAGCAGAATGCGCCACAGGGCGAGAACAAAGCTGAACAGCAGTAATGAGTTCCTGACGATTTGCCTTATAACCATCCCCCTTTTGGCAACCGTCAAAAGGGGGATGGTCTTTATTATACGGAATGATTAAACAGAT
>OBMA010001237.1_pt1 | contig 15633 bp, 17 predicted proteins | sample 1539141 | NCBI WGS metagenome assembly OBMA01 (sample SAMEA3991484, study PRJEB22521) | metagenome | biome: anthropogenic terrestrial biome; feature: sewage plant; material: raw primary sludge | place: Sweden | collected 2012-09-26 | reverse complement strand
CCTGAAAACCAGATACTGAAGCAAGCGAATTTGTTATTGCCATTGATAGCATTGCAGGAACATCACCCTCGCATGTTGCAATTACACCTTCACTATTGAATTTAGCCAGAGCTAGACATCCTGTGTTTTTTACTGCTGTAAGCAAATCGAAACAGCGTAGTGTAAAGCCTTTGAGATTATATTTCTTTATAATCACTTTCAGTGCCAAATATATCTGTTCAGCTATTGGCAAAGCGTTCTTGATATTGTCGTTAGGAGCCTTTGCTACGAGTTCTTCAGGATTAGGCATTGGAGTAGCCTTTATTTCGTCTAGCAATTCCTGCATTTCAAATTCGTAGTTAGTCATATTTCTTTGAGTTATAAAATTTCACGATAGTGTCTTATGTATTCTTCCTGAGCTTGTTGTTTATCTCATTTGAATTTGTGCATACACCTCCTGAAGTGACATTTGAGAAGGTGCATTCGTTGCATGGATATTGATATTCAGCTGTATGAATGTCTCCCAAAGCTTTCTGAATTCTCGTATGCTGCATTGACGCATGGTACCATCCTCTGAGATCGTATCGCAGTGGTTAACACCCGTGAGCGGACTCCCCACAAAACGATAGATTAATGCCTTGTTGCCTTTCTCGTCATAGACTACTGCATGTAGGCATGTCTTCCACCATTCAAGGTATGTGCCTAATACTGAATGACGTAAGTCCGTATTGCTTACATATGCAAGTTCATTCTTGACGGGTATTTCAGCCATATAGAGTCTGGGATCAGACATGATGAAATCCCTCTGTTCAACAATTTCAAACAGATGCTTAAGGAAGAATTTGACTTCATCCTCATTTTCCTGGCAGGTGGCTTTCCTTCTCTGATGAGGACCGAAGGTCAAGTTCTCTCCTGTCATATCCATTTTAAATGCATTGTTCGTCATGTCTTGTTGTTTTGTATGATTCAAAAGTCAAACAATTCGGCTGTTTTCTGGGTCAGTCGGTAGTGTTGACGGTCTGTTATGCCATTGTGTACACAATATTGAATGAGTCCTTGCCTGAATAATGGGTGGTCACCTCTCTCGAGATGTTTCATGTCGAAAGACTTCAGTTTCTCTCTTTCATACAGAAAATCGAAATCCTCCATACCGAATTGCGTCTTGCCTTCTTCAACAAAAAGGGACACCATCAGCAGATAGAGCAGTTCAGAATCACCGTTTACCTCTTGTTTGTAAACATTGCGCACACAGGGGAGAAAACGAAATCTATGAAGCATATCATTCTTGCGGTCTCTCAACTCTTCATAGCCGATAGAACCTACTTTACGCATCTGAAAGAGGTTCTGGAGTTGATGAAAGAGTCGCATATATCCTAATTTGTATCTGACAAAGTCTGACCTTTTCTCGCCTTCAGATGCTTGTGTATCATCAACAATCTTTATGATATCTTCAATGAACGGGATGATGATTCGTTCCAGTACAGAAGGCTCAAGTCTGTGTCCTCCTGGAATGCTGCGCATGTTCTCCTTGTTTATTGGAGCTGGAATGAGGAAATGCTCTCTGAACTCAGATGTCCCGTCCACCAGCTCGTCATTAACAGCAAAGAAACCATAAGTCCTATCACCAGGCTGTACCAGTGTGAACAGTTTTTGTTCCATTTCCTCGTAAGCATCGCAGAGTTCTTGGGTCACTTCAAAGGTTGTAGCACCATCCTGGCGAGGATTCAAGAATGGGTTGACACCAATCTCTGTTCGTAGAATCTGTGAGACATGGAAGGCTGGGTTAACCAGGAGCCTGATACACTGATGAAAACGCAGAGACCACATAGCGCCCATCGATGTGCCGATGACAATGTCTGGCTTCTCCGTTTCAGCGAGCTGGTCCAGAAACTCACACGCCTCTTGAGGGTCTACTGGGATGTCAAGGCTGAGCACATCAAATCCTGTGAGCTCTTCACGAAGCATTGTAGCGGTACGAGATGCTCCTGAGGAAGCGAGACCATGTAAATAAATCAGTTTGGGCTTTGTCATGTCTAATGATTTTTAAAATGATTACGGACTTAATATGGTCGGTAATGCTTCAAAATTCAAATTTCAAGCGAATATTTAAAGATTATTAAGGCAAAGAACTATATGAAGCCTAGAATGGGAGTTCCATTTCATCATCATCTTCCTCCCACAGGTCAACTGTGCTGATGTCAAGGCCGTCAAACGACTGGAGCAGGGCATATTTCAGCGGTTCAACACTGTTCTCGTCAATGATGGCGCGGACCATAAGCTCGTCATCGTTTGCTGTGTATTCCATCACGTTTCCTTCGTAGGCGTCAGAGCCGACAAGTGTCTTGGTGATGATAGAGACAGGTATGTAGAGCCCGAACTCTGTTGGTTCGTTCTTACCGTCCAGCTGTGTCTGTATGGTCTCAATCAAGTTGATGATGGCCTGTCGTGAGGCCGGCTTGCCCGTTATATGGTATTCGATGTTGCAGGCTCCTGAACCGTCATTCGGAATTTTAGGTTCTTCTAACGCTTTGGTCAGGTAGTCATAGCATTGTTTTCCTGTTTCACATCCAACAGCCATGGAGCGTTTATAGTATTCAAGTGCTTTCTGTTTGTCAATATAGATTCCGTTCTCCTCATCTCCACCGTCTTCGTAAAAGTTTCCTCGAATCCTCAAGGCTTCGCCGTCTTCTCTCTGAATAAGCAGGTCGAAGTACTCCTGATGGTCGAACTTATAGAAACAATCTAGCAGCATTTTGTTAGAGAGTTCCTCGCGGTGTTCAAGGAGATAGTGTTCAATCTCTTCGATTCGTTTATGCTGCTCAGGCGTAGGCTCAATGCTTTCGATTTCATAGCGCTCTGTATTGACAATCTCACCCGTGTCCTCGTCTTCGAATTGTTCAGTCCACGTCCTTGCTATTCGACTGCTGTAGGAAGCACGCTCACTAAGCAGTTCTTCAATTTTCTTGTCGTCTATCATCATATTGAGTTTTTAGTGAATGATTACGCCCTTAATATAAGAACAATCGTTAGAAAATTCATGTTTTGGGGCATGTTTTTTAGAGTTTCTTGACCATAAGATTAGTCAGGGTGGCACTTCCCAGTAAGAAGCAGTCTGAAGTCCAGGCAAACTCGTCTCCAGCATCGGCCCAATAATGGTCTTGATCTGCTTCATTCACAAGGTCGTACCAGTCATCTTCCGGCATCACACCGTCTACGTACTTTGAAACTTTCCGAGGATCTATAGGAGTGTTCTCTCGTAAAGAAGACTCGTCAGAACAGAGAATCTTGATGTCTTTCACATCATTCTCCTTGATCCAGCTCTCTAATAGCTGGCTGATTTTCTTGAGATAGTTCTCCACTTCTTTTTTATCCTCCTCAGGATCTTCCAGTCCCATCGATAAATCCTCTATTGGGCAGTCACCATTGAATGCTGAGAGGATTTTGTTGATAAGAGGATTGGGGCTATAGATTGTTTCGTCCATATTTTTTGTGTTTCAGTAAAACATCTTTTGGATTCCTGTGGATGGCAAAAGTGGGGTATGCTCCTGTGTTTACCATCCGCCAGGTCCTGACAATTGAATCTATTTTCTCTTTTCTTCCACGAAGAAAGAGTAGATTTCTTGCCTTTTCTTACCAACCTCAGGCTCGTCTTGATATTTATAAGTTGCAGAAGGCTGTAGTTCCCATGTCTGAGTGATGTGATTCTCTAGTGCCTGCATGGACTTGCCAATACCCGTAAGGTCTTGCTGGGCTGTCAACAAAATACCTGTATGCTGTGTTCCGCTTGCTGTAATATAATCCTTGAGGGCATCCTGCTCTTTCTGAAGTTGCAGAAGTTCCTTGACCATTTTGCGTTTATGGTTCATCAGCTGATTCAGCTTCTTTTGAATCTCGTTTCTCTCTTCCTTCGTTGCCTCTACAATTTCAAGAGCCTGTGCAACCTGGGATTTCTTGATTTTAACTTTGTACTCAAATGGAGTTTCAATATTCCTGTTGTCGATAACAAAAATAACCTCATAACCATTTGATTTCTCTTCCAGTCTCGTATATTTTGTACGAGCCAGTTTCTTTTTGAGTTCCATTAAAGAGTCGTTCATATTCTTAATATTTAATTAATGTAAGTTACTTTGTAATTTTTCATCATGTAGGTGTTTTACACCTGGTTCATCAGGAAGTCAACGACGGTTGGCCAGTCCTTGGCTCTTGCCTCGTCTTCTTTGTGTCCGAACCAGAGCTGTTTGCCATTCTTATACCATGTTGGAGCTCCGTTCTTGTCGTTGCAGTCATCGACCAGCCATGCGTCTTGGCAGAAGCACAGGTCCTTGTGATGGCTGAGGATAAGTCTTTTCCACAGCAGTGGATGGTCATTGTCCTCCTTGTCTTTATCACCACCATCGATATCGCTAAAGTACTTCTTTACCCACTCGAGTTTGTCAGCCCATGCACTTGGATTGTTCCAAGGAGCGGTAGAGAGGATGAAGATGTTGTATTTCTCCTTGAGTATGCGGAGCGCCTCGACAGCACCTTCTACAGGTTTGAACTTGCTGAAGATGCCAGGAATCTCGTCATACTTAGTCTCAACTCCTGTGTATGTGGGCTCTGCACCGAAATGTTCGTGCACGTAAGCACCGAAGTCAGCGAGGACGTTGTCCATGTCTACGAATAATAAAGGCTTGTTTTCGTTCATTGTCTTTGTCATATCAATTTGTTTGGGTTATTATTCATATTCGATTTCGGTCTTAATATAGAATCAAGCGAAAATTTCTTCAAAAATCAGGTATGTGATTTATGCATCATTAACAGTTGGGGTTGACTATGGAATCTCAATCGATGAATGGTTGGTGATGTTCATGTCACTTCCACAGTTCTTGAACACATCCGTGCCCAAAGAAGTCAGTGTGCTGGGCAGTGTCACAAACCGTAATTTCTCGCAATCCTTGAATGCTTCGTCCTCTATGGTGGTTGTACCTTCCGGAATCACGATTTCTTCCAGTTCATCACATCTCTGAAACGCATGGTGTCTGATCACCTTTAAGCTCTTAGGGAGCATGAAGTCTGTGAAATCACGGGCATAGCAGGCATAAGGTTCAATGATTTCTAAGCCTTTCAGCATGCGTGCAACAATATGATCTGCCATGCTGCCTGCCTGCGTATAAGACGAGTCAATAAGATTGTTGTAGGCATACAGATGTGTTCCGTCAGCAGAATAGATACTGTTGTGTGTCACCAGGAAGTGTGGGGAGTTGGAATGAATGCGGATTCTTTGAAGGCCCTTGAATGGATTGATGCCCATATACTTCAGGCTCCCAGGCAGGGTCAGCTGTCGTAACTCATCGCAACCTTCAAATGTCGTGTCGCCAATCTGCTCGATAGAATCTGACAGTTCTAACTTGACAAGATCTTCACAATGAGCAAAGACATTGTTGCCGATTGCTTTTACAGTATCAGGCACATATACATTCCTGATCAATGATGTGGTAAGGAATGCGTAATCTACGATGATTTCTACTCCTTCTGCGATGTGGCATGTAGTAGAGCCATCACCGCATTTCACGAATCTCTTTCCGTCAGACGAGTACAGATTTCCGTTCTCGTCTTCCCGACACAAGCCTGAGTCCAGATTGTCGGTGGACTGCATGCGGGTGTCTAGGAGGGGATGTTGAGGGTATGTCATATCTTGCGCTTTTTCATTTGATAAAATAAAAATACCTGATCTAAAAATCAAATTTAAATCACTTTTTGAGTAACTCTTTGATTTTTTCAACAAATTCTGTTTCCCTTTCTCTCATCTCGATGACAAATTTTGAATAATTTTCTTCATTAGCAATAATGAGACCTACTTTATGTAAATTCAGCTTCTTTCCACTACCTTCTGGTTGTAGGATTTCATATGTGTTATAAACTACAGACTGGTTTCTACTAACAGAATCAGTATTCTCATCATAGTTTTCAGATGATTCTAGATCTTGTTTGACATCTTCTAAAGAGCAAGGGTGCAGAAGCAGACCGTTAGAGCAATCGAATCTCAACATATACATAAGCGTTTTGTAATAGACTGCACAAGCTCTGTCTGCATTCAAATGATCAAATCTATGAAGAGGAATGTATTTTGCATCTGCGACAACTTTGTTCTCTTCATCATAGTAGTCAGGTATGATTTGCTGAAACTCATGTCCATCTTTTTTGAACAGACGATAATCTTCACCCTCTCTAATATAGTGTTTCAGTTTCAATCCATCCTTATTATCTAAAAGGACCTTAGCAATATACTCTTCCCACAACCAAGCTGCATCAATCAGTACACCATAGACTTTTTCCTTACTGTTTCCCCAACTTGCTTTTTTGCCTTGTAGAATTTTAAGGCATAAGTCCTGAAGAATTCTGTATTTTGTGTAGTAAGGGTGAGATACTTTGTTTTGTTGGTTTTCTTTGACAATGCGTCTTCTCTCCATTGAGTTGTACATAGGAGTAAGATTGCAAAGTTTTTGTACTGCAACTGTAGTCTCTGGGTCATTAGTCAGTATAGCCTTGAACTGTCCCTTACTATTCCTGATGTATTCTATAGTATGTCGAATCAGTTGTGTCACCTTGTTGTCCATGCTGTACTCACGAGCATGGTAAGCGATCTTTCCATTGAATGGGATGTTCTTATGGATGTGTCTACTGATGTCTATAGGTCCTTTCACACGACTATCGTTATACTCTACGCGCTTGTATTCTTTGTAGATGCCTTGTGAAAGGGCGTCTTTGAGTAAGCGTGGGAAGAACAGTTCAAGGAGGTTGAATACGCTACTATTTGCTCCTTTGGACTCAAGATTCACCAAGTTGACATTTAGGCCAGCTGCGCGTGCAATCATGTAGGTCAAAAAGTTGTTGTTGAGTTTGTTGTCCTTATAGTCGTCAAAACGAGAACAAATATTGAGCTGTACATCACCTATACCAATAAATCCAACGACGTTATTGGTATAGAATGTACAGTTTTCAGTTGCCTTATTCAACGAAAAAACGTGATTATCAACATCTACATCCTTATGAATAGGTGGAAACACAAATACACCTTGCTCCTGAAGTTGTTTGATGGTCAAGCCAGAGTACTTCAGAAGCGAGTTTAATGTTTGGCCAACTATTTTATCTTGGGGGGTATAACCGTGCCACGCATTGTCTGGGATGTTATAATGTGCCATTATTTATTTTCTTCTTTCTTACCAACAAATGCATTTTTGAAACCATCCATTTTTTTCTTTCTTGTAGTTTCGTCAAGGCTGCGTACATACTCGAAGAGTATTCCACTGAGGTGATAGTCCCAAAGTTTCTGTAGAGCTTTTTTGTATGTCAGATTCTTATAATTATCGATTTTCGTTAGATATGAAGCACCAATGCAGAAAGACTCACCAAGTTCTGCTTCTTTTTTAATCATGTCGTTTAAATTCTTAAGACGTTTCTTTAAGTCTTCTATGTCATCACAATATTGGATATTGTTACAGATAGAATCCAATGTATCATCTACCTTAACCTCTTTCCAGGCAAATCTGCGACGGAAAGCAAAATCGAGGCTTTCAACACTGCGGTCGATATCATTCATTGTTCCAATGATGTATACATTTTCTGGTACAAAGAACCCTTTTCCTTTAAATGAATCATTAGTGTCGAGGTCAACTAAATTTTGATATTGCGTTTTTACTTGTCCAGATATTCCTCGGTAGCCTGGATCAATAGAGTAGAACAGTTCACCAAATATCTTTGAAGCCTCACCTCGGTTGATCTCATCGATAATGAATACATATTTCGGAGCGGATTCTATGATATCAAGGATTTTGTTTTTGCGATCATCTTCTGTTTCAGGGTAATCAAGATCTATTTCTGCTTGATCGTAATCTTCATCTTTATACTCAAAGTGTTCTTTTATGCTTATAAGAGCATCTTTACAGAATTTCTTGAAGATACCATCTTCTCGCTCAAAATATACTCCGTTAGTTTCATCTTTTTTTGCACGTAGTCCTTCGACGAAGTCAGTGTAATCATAGGAAGGATGGAATTGGACAAATGCAATATGATCTTCAATACTATCGTCATCTTTAATGTCCTCGCTTACTAAACGTTTGGCAAGTTGCTTTGCCATATAGGTCTTTCCTGTGCCAGGAGCACCTGTCAGTACAAGATTCTTATTGTACTTTAGAAGAGAAAGGTCTAATCTAACATACTCTGCAATAGGCCACCCCAATGAGCTAATGAAGTATTTATAATCTTCTTCTGTGGCTTTGATTTTGGAGTTTTCCAAGTTGCCAATGATTTTAGAAATAGCTTCATACAAGACCATATTATCTTCAAGCCAATTTCGTTTGCCTTTAGCTTTGATATACTTGAGAATGTCGTCAGTATCAAGTTTCCTTAGCATGGAGAGGAGCTTGTCTGGATGAAGTCCGACAAGTAACCTGTTTGTGATGTTGTTTGGGTTTGCTGTTGGGAAGTTTTCCTTGCATATGCCACAATAAGTTTCCCAATTGAGGCTTTCGGTTTTTGAAAGTTCTATTAAAGCATTATGTAATTTACCTTTCAAAAAATTACGATAGTCCTCTTCCTTAATATAGTTCGTGCCCTTTTTTAATCTGCCAAAGGTCCCTCGAATACTTGCAATGCAATTATCGTTCTTTGTGATAAGGTTCAAGATTGATTCTTGTTCAGACTCAACTTTTTGAAGTATGTTTTCGTATTGTTTAAAATTTTGTTTGACCTTCGTTCTCTCTTCCCATTTCTGAGAAAGAATTCCTTGATCATTCAAATCATTAATTAAAGCTATTAAATATTCGTTTTTTGATAGCTCTTGGTTTGTTGTAGTTTTGTTGCTCATATAATTGTAATAATGTGATTTTAAAAGTTTGACTTGATTGTTTACTTGCAAATATAATAGGAATTCACATAACTTTCAAGTTATTCCCATAATATTTTTTTAGTGCTAACTATTTCAAGTTTGATTCACCCGCCACTTCCTCCTTCAGCAGATGATCTCTGCTTGTAATGATTTCGTGTACCTTGCTGATGAACTCATCCGCTGTCAGGTCCTTGTCGATATGTCCAAGGTTACGATGCTGGCCGGTTTCTGGCTTCCCGATGAATCCTCCTTGTTCTGCAGTGCTCTCCCAGGTGAAATATGCGGGCTGCTTTCCTTTGTACTTGACAATGAGCCCGCAGTATGCCTCAGGTTCATGAGTAGGCTCTGGGAAGGTGATGAGCACTTGCTGATAGTCATCAGTTTCCTTGTACTTAAACTGCAGGTTCTTGAAAGGGTAGCACATGGCCTTGTCGAAAGGCCCTTTTCTTGAAAAGAAAGCGGTCATGATGATGAAGGGCTTAGGGTCTGGAAAGAGGTATTCTGCATCTTCAGGGCGTGTGCATTCGTCGATGACTCTGGGGATGAGGCTGTATTCAAGTTCGTAGTTATTCATGCGTTCAATCGTTATTAATTAGAAGAAGTATTCCTGGGCAACGGGCACGTCGTGCATGAGCTGACGGATGAAGGCATCGCAGGCGTCAAGTCCCTCCACGTATCGGTCTTCGTACCCCTGGCTCTTGACGAATTCATCAAGTTTGTCTGACACCACCTGGGCAAAGGAGTTTTCGCGCTCACTGTTGCCATATCCACCAGACTGGCAGGTCCAGGAGAAGGTAAAGCCGATGGCAATGACGTTACCCTCTTCGTCTGTACGATGACGGAGTGACAGGAAGAAGTTGGGGTAGGTCGTGAGATGTCCGAACTTAGCGTTCCACATCACGAAGCGGTTTCTGTAGACCACATTGATGCGTCGAGTCAGTTTACCGAGGTCACTCCATTTGCCAAGGCAGTCAGGACATGTGAGTGCATCGTTCTCAAAAATTCCAGAAGTGTTTTGTTTCAATTTCATAAGCAAAAAAAATAGATACAGATATAAAATGTAATTTTCAACTTAGAATTCAATTTTGAAGCCAATGTTTTAAGATCGTTTAACAACTTGTGCGGTCGACTTCAACCATTAGAAAAGAGGCAGAATTCAAGAAGAGTTTTGTTCATTTTCTTGAGGGTATTAACGACACGTAGTTTTATTATTAAATAATATAAACAGAGCATGTGCAGAATGGGCCTTATGCGGCCCACAGCATGTCATCGTCCTCGAGTCTTTCATGAACACGTTTGCGCACCTTACGATAGAGGAACACGGCCTGGTCGTGAGACGACAGCGCATAGAACGACTGAGGAACAGACACAGAGAACAGCATTGAAGCACCATGGTTGATAGCAACAGCAAATGAAATCATAATCATCAAGTTTAAAAGTGAATACGTACATAATATAGTCGCAAGCGAAGAAAAATTCAAAAAAATAGCCAACTTTATTTTCTTGTGTTAATGAATTGTAAAAATGTAGGTAGTTTTTTGAATTTTTTCTCGCTTGATTCTAATTTAAGGTCAAATCTCTGACATAGAAAAAACTGCTATATGGTAACAAAGAAAACGAATCAGAAACTTTCGGTCAAGGCCAGTTCCACCACTTTCATCCAGGCCATGGAGACTATCATCGACAAGGCGGAAGACTCTAAGCTCAGTCCTCAGTTCTTCAAGGACAGGACTGTCAGGTCTATGTCGGAGTGGCTGGCCGATCAGCTTGGTGTCACCCCTTGCCAGGCTGTCCTGCTCTCCCTGTTCATGAACTTCTGCAATGACAATCGTATTGAACTCAATGACCTTGCCAACTTCACAGGCTGTCGGATGCTCAGCATGCTGAGGTTCTGCCCGGACATCGATGCACTGGTCAGCAAAGGTTATCTCATCTGTCGCAGGCGCTCTGACGACGAGGAAACCTACCGTATTCGTCGTGAAGCCCTTGTCGCCATTCGCGAGAACCGAAGATACGAGCCTGTTCCTATTACTGGCCTTGGCTGTCAGGACCTGTTTCTCGAGATAGAACGACTGTTCAGTCAGCGTGACAACTCCGAACTAACTTACAAGATGCTGGTCAGCGCCCTTCAGAAACTGCTTGCCAAGAACAGCCAGCTACTCTTTGTCAGTCGTATATTGGGTTATAGTCTGCAGGATGATGACCTGATGTTGCTCCTGCTTTTCTGCCATTTGTTTGTCAACAACAGTGATGATAATATCTGTGACGGTGACTATAAGTTCCTCTATCCACGGCGCGATTACTTCGATGTACGAAAGTCGCTGCTCACTGGCTATCACGTCCTGTTGGAGAACAATCTGATAAGTTATAACAACAATGACGGCTTTGTCAACCGGGAAAGCATGCGACTGTCACAGAAGTCGAAGGATGAGCTGCTCAGCGAACTGTCTCTTCCTACGACCAACGAGGACAACTATCGCGGTGACCTGCTCAGACATGAAGAACTGCAGGAGAAGCAACTCTTCTATCCTCAACGTGTTGGGCAGGAGGTCGACGAACTGCAAAGCCTCCTGACAGAGAAAAACTATCAAGACATTAAGGAACGGCTCAAGGAGACGAATTTCCGCAGTGGTTTCACCTGTCTGTTCTATGGTGCTCCAGGAACAGGTAAGACCGAGACTGCCATGCAGTTAGCCCGTATGACAGGCCGTGACATCATGCAAGTGAACATCTCTGAAGTGAAGAGCATGTGGGTAGGGGAGAGCGAGAAGAATATCAAGGGAATCTTTGATAAATACCGCCAGAAGGTCAGTCAGAACAAGGTAGCTCCCATCCTGCTCTTCAATGAGGCAGACGGTATCATCGGCAAGCGCATGAAAGGTGCGGAGCGCTCGGTGGAGAAGATGGACAACTCTATCCAGAACATCATCCTTCAGGAACTCGAGACGCTCGACGGCATCTTCATTGCCACCACCAACCTGGCTGAGAACATGGACCGAGCCTTTGAGCGTCGCTTCCTCTATAAAATTAAGTTTGAAAAACCGGATGTTGCTTGCCGAACAAATATCTGGATGACGATGATGAAGGGGCTTGATGAAAAGATTGCCCGAAATCTGGCCGACAGATACGACTTCAGTGGTGGACAGATAGAGAATGTGAGTCGGCATTATGCCATCGACAGCATTCTGCATGGTGAGCCCTCCGATGTGCTGAAGACCCTGTTACGCTATTGTGACAGCGAGCAGCTGGAGAAAGAGACCATTCGTAAAATAGGATTTTAATAACAGAACAGATATGATGAGACAAATCAAGATTCAGCAGAGTATTACAGGCAGAGAAACCGAGTCACTGGCACGTTATCTCAACGAAGTGGCAAGAATAGAGGCCAATCATGACAACGAGGAGGAACTGGCTCGACGAATACATCAGGGTGGGCATGAGGCAGAGCTGGCGAGAAACACGCTGGTCAGGGCCAATCTGCGTTTTGTGGTGTCTGTGGCCAAGCAGTATCAGCGTCAGGGCTTAGAGCTTCAAGACCTTATCAACGAGGGAAACATCGGTTTGCTCAAGGCCGCAGAGCGCTATGATGAGACGCGCGGCTTCAAGTTCATCTCCTATGCTGTGTGGTGGGTGCGACAGAGCATCCTTCAGGCCATTGCAGAGAACGGACGAACCATCCGCCTCCCTCTCAACCAGTTTGGTGCATGTTCACTGGTAGAGCGCGAAACGAAAGTGTTCATCCAGTTGGAAGGCCGTCAGCCATCTGTTCAGGAACTGTCTGCGATGACTGGATTAACCGAAGAGCAGATTCGTATGACTGTCTCCTCAAGCAAGCGCGTCAGCAGTCTGGATGCACCATTAGGCGAGGAAGGAGACGGACAGTTGATAGATATTGTCTCTGGAACACTGCCATCAACAGACAGTCTGGTTGAGAACGACGGCTTAGCAGACATCCTTAGTTCACTTCTGCAGAACTGTCTTTCGCAGAGAGATGTGGAGATCCTGTGCCGATCCTTTGGTATTGGCTGTCCACAGGCTGAACTCGAGGAAATCGCATCAGAACTAGGCCTGACCCGTGAGCGTGTTCGACAAATCAGGGAAAAGAGCTTGATGAAGATTCGTCAGCGAAAGGATGTGGGATACCTGAAGCAGTATATTGCATAGCCCAATTTTCACTCTGGAATACTGCTTACAGTCGCAAATATATGGAGCATATTGGTTATGTTGAAGGGAAAAAGATATTTCGTTTTCGGTTGTAATAAACGACATTCTGAAAAAAGTTAGGATTTTGGATTGCATATGTCGATAATTGTTAAAAATGAAGTACAAATCTCATTTTTGTTGCTTCAAGGTGTGCCATATTGAAATTATTACTTAACTTTGCAATATAAATACAATAATCGGATAAGTTAATTGGTAAATAATGACATAAATTATTCAATTAATTAAGTTATATTGCTATGACAGACTATTATGAATACTCCATTCCTGAGCTGGTCAAGCTGCTCGGAACTCGATTCAAGGATTATCGTATGCGCTCAAACATGACGCAGAAGGATGTGGCAGAACAGTCGGGACTTACGGTTAATACCATTCACAAGTTTGAGAATGGTACTGTACCCAATATGTCACTCGGTACATTCCTTCTGTTGATGAAAGCCATAGGATGTATCAACGGTCTGGATGAACTGATGCCAGAGCTTCCTGAATCAGCATACCTGATCAAGAACAGTGGAAAGAAGGTACAACGAATTCGTCACACTAAGAAGTAACTGCTATGACAACAAAGATATTGCGAGTAATGCTTTGGGGGCATGAGGTAGGACGTCTTTCGATAGATCCTCGCAGAGCCTTGCCGTACTTTGAGTTCAACCGTGAGTGGATAGAGTCTGGACTTGATATATCTCCGCTCAACGCTTCAATCAAGTTGCCACAGAATTTGCGTCCTATCTTTGGTGCCTCCGAAAAGATATATCAGAAACTGCCACCGTTCCTGGCTGATTCGCTACCTGATGCTTGGGGTAATGAACTCTTTGAGCAGTGGCGTCAACAACAGGGATTAAGGCTTGGTGAGATTACACCTCTCGACAAGCTTGCCTTTATCGGTCGAAGAGCTATGGGTGCTTTGGAGTTCCTGCCTGAGTCTACCAGCTTCCAACCAAAAGAGACTATTCAGTTGAAATCACTGATTGAACTGGCTAATAAGATTTACACTGAACGGGAGAATGCGCATATAGAACCCGATCAGAGTCTTACTATGCAGGCATTGTTGGCTGTAGGTACATCTGCGGGAGGACGTCAGCCGAAGGCGATTATTGCCATCAACAAGGAGACTGGCGAGATTCGCAGTGGGCAGGTTGATAATCCTGAGGGCTATGACTACTGCATCTTGAAATTCAATATTCCTGAGCGCTCGATGGCAGAGTTGGAGATGGCCTATTACGAAATGGCTGTTCAAGCAGGTATCAGAATGTACCCTTGCTGGCTCATGGAGGTCGAAGGCAACAAGCACTTTATGACCAAGCGATTTGACCGTGAAGGCAACAAGAAGATTCATATGCAGACTCTTGCAGCACTCTATCCAGAAGCTGACAGCTATGAGCGCTTGCTGTGGGTTTGCCGCAAGATGCAGTTGTCAGAACTTGACAGCGAGGAAATCTTTCGTCGCATGATATTCAATATCCTTGCAAACAATACAGATGATCACAACAAGAACTTCTCGTTCCTGATGGATGAGAGTGGCAAGTGGTCGCTGTCTCCTGCCTATGATCTCACCTATATCTTCAATATGAGAGGATACCTCCCCGAGACACAGCACTGCATGATGATTCGTGGAAAGTTGAGCAATATCACTTTAGAGGATGTCATGGAGTTAGCCAAAGAAAATGGCATTCGTAGAGCAGAGAAAATCATCATGGAGGTATCTGCAACTGTAAAGGACTTCCGCTCGTTTGCAGAAAAGCGTGGAGCACAGGAACGTTGGATATCCGCTATTGAGCATACCATTCAGGAGAATCTGGAGTCATGGGGATTGATAGCTCATACATTGACTGAGACATACACAGATGCACAAGGCCGTAAGATTGAGAATATCCGCCTAGAGCAGCAGTTCAAAGGCAACTATCATCTGCTGGCCACGATTGACGGTCGTGAGCGTAAGTTCATCATTAGAAAGAAGACTGCTGAGCATGATGAAATCACATTGCAAGGCATGAATAATCTGTCGACAGAATATCTACAGCAACTGGTTGCAAAATATATGGCGTAATCCCATGATGGGATTATTCACCTGCAATCACATTACTGCAGATTAATACAGCATCCTCCAATGATAAGATGATAAAAAGTCAATTAAAGGAAAGAAAAAGTGGTTGCACGGGTACTTATCTGATGAAAAATCACTATCTTTGCACCAAGAGGAAATTGTAACGAACAGAGAGGAACCCGTTGATACATAGTGCGATAGCACTTTCGATGGGGAAACTCGAAAATCGAGCCATAAGGCACGGTACAAATGGAATGCTTAAAGCGTTAATAGTCAGACGAATACATATTCTTGGCTCTTAACTTACTTTCAAGAAGTCTGCTTGTACCGATTAAACTCGTAGAACGCTGATACACAATTGATTACCGTTGGTGCATAGGAATATTAATGATTTCAATACCAGTCTTTGCTTTCACCGTTTCATAATCTGCATTACTTGATATGAGCCAGTCAGAAGGTTCGCCCACAACGCCAAGTCTGCATCCGTTCAGTTGCTTTCTTGCCAGTCCCACTTTCTCCA
>OBMA010001235.1_pt1 | contig 15636 bp, 18 predicted proteins | sample 1539141 | NCBI WGS metagenome assembly OBMA01 (sample SAMEA3991484, study PRJEB22521) | metagenome | biome: anthropogenic terrestrial biome; feature: sewage plant; material: raw primary sludge | place: Sweden | collected 2012-09-26 | reverse complement strand
ACGAGATGGAATCTCGTGACTGGAGTTCAGACGTGTGCTCTTCCGATCTCCAGCACCAATTATGCATATATCATATTTTGATTTCATATAAATCCTTAATTACACTAAATATATCTACTCAGCCGTATCATTTGATGCTGAACTATCAGCATGATTTGAATCATTAAATATGATTCCCTTTGTGTTATCAGCTCTGAAAACAGTAACCCATGTTTTTCCCGGATTCATTTTCAGCTGTTTTCCATCAGCAGTATAATAACGCGTAGGAGAAGTATCTCCATCTCTCTTCCATGTTATCGGTATAGATTTTCCATCGGAAATATAATATCCGTTTCCTGTACCATTCAAGTTAATATCAATAAGAACATCTTCATTAGGTACCGGTCCGTGCTCATTAAACTGAATAATAATATTCTTAAATGCAAGCTGTGAATTTGTCTGATCATCCATCTGTGCTTCACCATACTGATAACGATAGTAAAGTCCATCATTTTTATTATATATAAACCAAGGCTTTCTGCTTTCATTAAATGCTGTTGTAACCTCGGTACATGAATCACTACTTGAAGGTACTACATCTTTAGAATTAAACTGAAATGATGTCTGATAATCAGAAGAATGTGTTGCAGAATATCCATCTGCTGAAATTTCCTGATTTATACCATCTGTAGAAATATAACAATTATGAGGTGCTACACGATTAGGATCCCGATAAAATCCCTGCTCATAAAGTCCATTGATATCATCAAGCTGTGGAAATGAATCAAAATCCGACTTTGCCAGATATGACTGACCAACATGTACATAAATTGCATCGAGTCCCATTGCTGTACGATCAAAATAATGTCTGGCTGAACGTACAGGACCGATTTTCGAAAGGTTTGAATAGTCCTTAAAAACTGCCATAAGACGGGTTATCCCACCCTCTACTTCCATTTCATAGATGAGATCTGCCTGACCAATACCTGATTGAGGCATTGCAGGTTCAAGATTATTGATCATTATTGCTATTGGGCGCTTATTAGCATTTGATGCATCAATCCATTCTCCAGATAAATCGTCTAAAATTTTACCATCTTTTGAAAGAATAATTGATGCTGTATCATTATTGATAAGTGAACTTTCTGTAATATTTATAGAATTACTTTGAGATGCAGTGTCACCAGAAGATGATGATTTTTTTCCACAACCACTGAGGGCTCCCATAACCATTGCAGCAACTACTGTACAAATAAAAATTTTCTTACTCATAATTTCTTGTATATCCTTCCTTCTGTAAGATTTTTTCCTGAAGTTTTTCCATTTCCAAGCGCTCATCATCTGTCATATGGTCATAACCGAAAAGATGCAGACAACTATGTGCAGTAAGAAATGCAATTTCTCTTTTTTCACTATGATTATATTCTAATGCCTGAGCCTTCACATGATCAAGTGAAATGACAATATCTCCCATTAAAAGTTCGCCTGTTTCAGGGTCAAAATAATCCTCAGGACTTGCTTCAACTAGAGAAAGATCGTTAGGCTTTTTAAAATCCATCATCGGAAACGACAGAACATCTGTAGAACGGTCTATTCCACGATTTTCCAGATTTATTTTATGTATTTCCTCATCATTGACAAGTGTAACACTCACTTCACATTCATATGGACATTTAAGAAAATCCACAGATGCTTCTACAACATTTTTTATTATTTCATTAAATTCATCTGGATATTTAACTCCAGATTCATTCTCAATAAAAATATTCATATTCTTCTCACAAACCTGTAAAATTATACAATAATTGATATCATTTATCAATGTTATGAATTGGCTAAAAAATATATTGCATTATATTCATTTATTTAAAACGTTGTTTTTTTTATATGAAGATAAGCTTTTTCTATTATTTTCTTTATAATCATATTTCTCATATGCTTCAACAATTTTCTGAACCAGCGGATGCCTTACAACATCTCTGCTTGTAAGTTCACATACTTCAATTCCATTTATATTTCTTACAATATGAAGCGCATTATCAAGTCCGGATTTTGTTCCTGATGCCAGATCCTTTTGAGACTGATCCCCTGTAATAATAGCCTTTGATCCGAATCCTATTCTGGTCAGGAACATTTTCATCTGAGATGGTGTCGTATTCTGTGCTTCATCAAGAATTATAAATGCATTATCAAGAGTTCTTCCTCTCATGTATGCCAGAGGTGCAACCTCAATTAATCCTTTTTCCATATTTTTTTTAAATGATTCTACTCCCATTATTTCATAGAGTGCATCATATAGAGGTCTAAGGTAAGGATCTATTTTGCTCTGAAGATCTCCAGGAAGAAATCCAAGTTTTTCACCTGCTTCAATTGCCGGACGAGTGAGGATAATACGTTCAACCTCATTTTTTTTAAATGCAGTAATTGCTTTTGCCATTGCAAGGTATGTTTTCCCTGTGCCGGCAGGTCCTGTCCCGAAAATTATCATATTAGCATCTATTGCATCGACATATTTTTTCTGTCCAAATGTCTTAGGCTTAATTGCTCTGCCTGATAAAGTATGACAGATAATTCCATCTGCCTTTTCTAAATCTCCCGAAAGCTTATCACTGTTTGAATGAACAAGTTCAATTGAATAATCAATGTTTTGTTCCGTTATATGTCCTGTGTTTTTTACAATTACAAGCAGATCATTTAATACTTGAACTGTTTTTTCCACTTGTTTTTCTTCTCCTGTTATAACAAGATTATCTCCTCTTACAACATATGTAACAGTAAAAGCTTCCTCAAGTTTTTTCATGTGACAGTCAAGTTGTCCAAAAATTTCCTGAATATACTTATTTTCAACTTTTATAACCTGACTAAATTCTGCCATAGAATTACCTATCCTTTTTAGATACAAAGAAACGCCATGGAAAACCATGGCGTTCCTTATCTTTTTACTTATTTAAACTTGCGCTTTCTAGCTGCTTCTGACTTCTTCTTACGACGAACCGAAGGCTTTTCGTAATGTTCTCTTTTACGAATTTCCTGCTGAATACCAGCTTTAACACAGTTTCTCTTAAATCTGCGAAGAGCACTATCCAGAGTTTCATTTTCTTTTACAACTACGGTAGACATTTCTTTTTCCCTCCCTCCGGTTGTAAACTTTACTTTGTGCTATGAAATAAACTGAACATTTTCAAATTCACACGCAAGGAATTATACCAACTGATGCCAGATATGTCAATATAATTTGTCATTTTCACCATGCATTATTTGATTTTTTATATTTTGTGTCTTGTTGAATTTACGCAATTTCAGCTTTCACTTCTTCAACTCCAGCTTTAAGAGCCTCTTCAATTCCGGCAGGATTTTTACCACCAGCTTGTGCCATATTTGGACGACCTCCGCCGCCGCCGCCTACAATAGGTGCAATTTTCTTAATTATGTTTCCAGCGTGTGCTCCAAGCTTAACAGCATCTTCAGTTGCCATTACTATCAGGTTTACTTTTCCTGCATCTTCTGAGGCAAGAATTATAACAGATGTACCAAGCTTTTCTTTAAATCCATCACCCAGAGTGCGTAATGCATTCATGTCTACATCCTTTACAGAAACAGGAAGAATATTAACATTATTTACTTTGACTATATTCTGATCGGCATCTCCAACAGCAGCATTTGCAAGTTTATCTTTTAATTTCTGATTTTCACTTGAAAGAGATTTAATTTCATTTTGGAGCATTTCTATTTTTGATGGCACATCTTTAACAGATACATGCCCTTTGCTTGATGCATCTTTAAGTATTTTTTCCATCTCTTCATAATATGAAATAACTCCAGTACTTGTAAGTGCCTCAATACGTCTGACACCTGATGCAACACCTGTTTCTGATACTATTTTAAACATGCGTATCTGGCCTGTGTGTGATACATGTGTGCCTCCACAAAGTTCCTTCGAAAAATCACCCATGCTTACAACACGTACATTTGCACCATATTTTTCATCAAACAGAGCCATTGCACCTGTTTTCTTTGCTTCATCCAGACTCATAACATCAGTTCTTACATTAAGGTCTTCCATGATTTTTTCATTTACAAGTTTTTCCACCTGTCTAAGTTCTTCATCTGTAACAGGCTGATTATGCGAAAAATCAAATCTCAAACGTTCAGTATCTACATAGGAGCCTTGCTGTTCAATATGATTTCCGACTACTGTTTTAAGTGCTTTCTGAAGTAAATGTGTTGCACTATGGTTATTACATATAAGCTGTCTTCTTTCCTTATCTACAGAAAGTTCAACAACATCTCCTGAATTTATTTCGCCATCTTCCATATAACCTATATGAGCAATTTTGTCACCAGAAACATGAATTGTATCCTGAACTATAAATGTTCCATTTTCAGTACTAATTATTCCTGTATCTCCAATCTGTCCGCCCATTGTTCCATAAAATGAAGTTGATTTTACAATTATCGAACCATTGTCGCCAACCTGAAGTGTATCCGTAATGGAAGAACTTACCTTTCCATCTGATGTTTTTACTGATTTTGTAAGATATAAAACCTCTGATTCTTTCTCAAGGGTATTATAACCGTCAAATTCAGAATGAATATTAACATTCATAGTTTCATACACTGTAGCATCGGCACCCATATAATTTGTAACTTTACGTGCTGAACGCGCCATTTTACGCTGATTTTCCATGCAGTCATGAAAACCATCTTCATCTACAGCTATTTTATCATCTTCAAGAATTTCCTTTGTGAGATCAAGCGGGAATCCATATGTATCATAGAGTTTGAATGCTTTATCGCCAGATAAAGTTTTTGATTTTTCTTTATCAATATCGTTTTTATATTCCTCAAGAATGCTAAGTCCCTGATCTATTGTTCGATTGAAATTTTCTTCTTCTTTACCTAAAACAGAAAAAATATGTTCTTTCTTTTCTTCCAGTTCAGGATAAGCTTCCTTTGAGTTTTCAATAACTGTTGCAGCAACTTTATTTAAAAATGCTCCGTTGATTCCAAGAAGTCTTCCATGTCTTGCTGCACGCCGAAGCAGCCTTCTCATTACATATCCCCTTCCTTCATTTGAAGGAAGTATTCCATCTGAAGCCATAAATGTTACTGAACGAATGTGATCTGTTATTACTCTGATAGAAACATCCGTTTTATAATCTTTCTCATATTCTACCGAAGCTTCTTCACATACTTTATCTCGAATTGCTTTAATAGTATCTACATCAAATATTGAATCTGCTTCCTGAACAACCATTGCAAGTCTTTCAAGTCCCATACCTGTATCAATATTTTTCTGTGCCAATGTTGTATAATTACCCTTGCCATCATTATTAAACTGGGTAAATACATTATTCCATACTTCCATAAAACGATCGCACTCGCATCCCGGAGCACATGTTTCTTTACCGCAGCCATATTTTTCACCACGATCGTAATATACTTCTGTACATGGTCCGCAAGGTCCTGCCCCATGCTCCCAGAAATTATCTTCCTTACCAAACTTATAAATTCTTTCAGCCGGAACTCCTATTTCTTCATTCCAGATGGTATATGCTTCATCATCATCCAAATAAACTGAAGGATACAGACGATCTGCCTCGAGCCCTACAACTTCAGTAAGAAATTCCCAAGTCCAACGAATAGCTTCATGTTTAAAATAATCTCCAAATGAAAAATTACCAAGCATTTCAAAAAAAGTTGCATGTCTTCCATCTTTTCCTACATTATCAATATCTCCTGTACGAATACATTTTTGACACGTTGTAACTCTTTTTCTCGGAGGAACTTCCTGCCCTGTAAAATAAGGTTTTAAAGGTGCCATACCTGCATTTATCAAGAGAAGGCTTTTATCATTTTTAGGTACAAGTGAAAAAGATGGCATTCTCAAATGTCCATTTTTTTCCTCAAAATATGTAAGATACATTTCTCTAAGCTCGTTTAAACCATATTTCTTAAGCATTTTCTATTATCCTCCTATTCACGTTCAGAAAGTTCTTTTATGATATCTTCCCATGTCATATTTCTTTCTATCATCAGAATCATCAAATGATAAAGCAGGTCAGAAATTTCATATTTCATCTCATCCTGATCTGGATTTTTTGCTGCAATAATCACTTCAGTTGTATCTTCTCCCAATTTTTTTAAAATTCTGTCTATTCCTTTATCCATAAGATAACTCGTATATGATCCTTCTTTAGGATTTTTCTTTCCATCAAGAATCTTCTCATATACATCTCTGAATACAGTAAGCGGATTTTTATCATCATATTCTTTTTTTACAAGAGGCGTGAAAAAGCATGTCGGATTTCCAGTATGACACGCTGCTCCAATTTGTGAAACTTTTGCAAGGATAGTATCTTTATCACAATCTATTGTGAGCGATTTTACAAACTGATAATGCCCACTTGTATCTCCTTTTGTCCACAGTTCATTTCTTGATCTTGACCAATATGTCATTCTGCCAATTTCAATAGTTTTGTCATAAGATTCTTCATTCATATAAGCAAGCATTAAGACACTTCCTGTCTTATAATCCTGAACTACGCAAGGTACAAGACCATTCTCATCCTTTTTAAATTCACTGAATGGTATTGTACTCTCAAAAACTCTAACAGGAACCTGTCTTTTTCTACATTCTTGTTTTATCTGCATAACATCATGAAGTTCCAGATTGTATAAGCTTATCGCCTCGCCAGATGTCTCTGAAAGAAGATCTGCAATTTCTTTTTCATCTGTTGAATATGATGAAACAATAACAGGAAGAGCAACTTCCTCTCTGATATTCTTCACTATCTGCCGATAATCCGATCTTTGTTTTTTATTCAATAGAAGTAATTCTCCAGCTCCTGATTTTTTCAGTTCTTTTCCATATAAAACCGGATCATCACATTCATCAAGATCAATAGTAACAACTATTCTATCAGATCCAAATAAGTCGGATGCCTCTCTGACTATACCAATGTTATCAAGAGGTGCTGATTTCATACAGATTTTCGTAGCTCCTGCATATAACAGTTTCTTTATATCTTCGATAGTTCTAACACCGCCACATGCTATAAGAGGTATATCAAGCTGTCTTGTGATTTCTTTTATTACTGTAACATTCTCATCTAACTTATTTTGAGTTGCAGTACTGTCAAAAAATGCAATTGCATCGGCTCCTGCATCATCATAGAATTTTGCTTCTTCAACAGGATTTTCCATAGTAACACATGGAATTATCATTTTATAATCCATTTTAGATTCTCCTTTTCAAAGACTCTTATAATGAAATTCACAGACTACCTTTGGTAGAAAGAATTTCTCCGTCAAGTCGTGGATCAATTCTGGTTGCAACATTCAGTGCATTTGCAAACGCTTTAAATGCCGCTTCTATAATATGATGATTATTAGAACCTGAAATCTGTTTTAAATGCAAATTCATCTCTGCACTATAAGAAACAGCATAGAAAAATTCTTTTACCATTTCAGTATCCATGTATCCAACTCTTTCAGTTGTAAGATTCAGGTCATATTGAAGGAAAGGACGTCCTGACAAGTCAACAGCACACAAAACAAGAGTTTCATCCATGGGCATTATAAATGATCCATATCTTCTGATTCCTGATTTATCACCTATAGCTTCTTTTATTGCTTTTCCTAGTACAATTCCTGTGTCTTCAATTGTATGATGTGAATCAACATAAAGATCGCCCTTAGTAACAAGACTCATATCAAAAAAGCCATGTTTAGCAAAACTTTTCAACATATGATCAAAAAAACCTATACCTGTGTCTACACTTGAAACACCTGCACCATCAATGCTAAGGCTGATTGAAATATCTGTTTCAGATGTTTTTCTTGCTAGTGATGCCTTTCTTTCTTCCATACTTTCCTCCATCCGCTAATCATTATTTCTCATCTTCAAAACGAACCGAAATTGCATTTGCATGTGCAGTAAGATGTTCTGATTCAGCAAAAATCTCAATATCCTTATGGACAGCCCTTAGTGCATCTTCCGAGTAACTTATTATACTGCTCTTTTTTACAAAATCATCAACGCCAAGAGGTGAGAAAAATCGTGCTGTACCATTTGTAGGAAGAACATGATTTGGTCCGGCAAAATAATCACCAAGTGGTTCTGATGAATATGTGCCAAGGAATATTGCTCCTGCATTTTTTATCTTAGTCATTGTTTCCCATGGATTTTTTGTTACAATTTCCATATGTTCAGGTGCAATTTCATTGGCTGCATCAATTGCATCTTCAATAGAATCTGCAACAAAAATATGTCCAAACTGGTCAAGTGATTTCTGTATTATTTCCCTTCTGTCAAGTTTTTCGAGAAATTTGTCAGTCCATTCAGAAACTTCTTCTGCAAGTTTACTGTCAGTTGTCACAAGTGTTGCACACGCAAGTTCGTCATGCTCAGCCTGTGATAAAAGATCTGCAGCAACAAACTTTGCATTTGCCGTCTCATCTGCCAGGCAAAGAACCTCACTCGGTCCAGCAATAGAATCAATTGAAACATGTCCATAAACAAGTCTTTTTGCAATTGCAACAAAGATATTTCCAGGTCCGACAATTTTATCTACCTTCGGAATGCTTTCGGTTCCATATGCAAGCGCAGCTATTGCCTGTGCTCCACCAGCTTTATATATTGCATCTATGCCTGCTTCATGTGCAGCAACAAGAGTCATAGGATAAACTTTCCCTTCACTGTTACAAGGTGTACACATAATTATATGCTTTACTCCTGCTACATGTGCGGGAATAACATTCATAAGCACTGTTGATGGATATGCAGCTTTTCCTCCCGGTACATATACTCCCGCATAATCAATAGGTGAAACTCTTTGTCCCAATATAATTCCATTATCCTTAGTTGTTATCCAACTGTTTTTTTTCCGCTGCTCATGAAATTCACTTATATTTTTTATTGCTTTTCTGATTACACATAAAAGTTCTTCACTTACTTCTTTATATGCATCTTCTATTTCTTTATCAGTAACCTTAACATTAGAGACATTAATATCAGCCTTATCAAACTTCTTTGTATATTCAAAAAGTGCCTTATCGCCGTTTTTATGAACATCAGCAACGATTTCTTTTACAACATCCTCATATTTACCATAATCATCAGGACTTCTCTTCAAAAGATCTTTCATCAGAGATTCTTTTGTTTCCTGCGTAAGTTTTACAATTTTCATATAATATCTCCTCCTGTCTATAAATCAGCTGATAACATTAATCTTCATGTATTACCTTTTCAAGTTCAGTAAGAAGTTTTCTTATTCTGTCATGTTCCATACGTAAAGAAACCTGATTAACAACAATTCTGGCAGAAAGAGGGCAAATCTCTTCAAGTACGGCAAGGCCATTCTCTTTTAATGTAGAACCTGTTTCTACAATATCAACAATAACTTCTGATAATCCAACAATTGGTGCAAGTTCAACAGAACCATTCAACTTAATTATTTCAACAGACTGATTTTTCTTATCTGCAAAATAACTTTTTGCTATATTTGGATACTTACTTGCAACCCTGATAATTTCATTTTTTTTAAGAAGATCCCTTGCTGATTCAGGACCGGCAACACACATACGGCATCTGCCAAACCCAAGATCCATAACTTCATAAAGATTTCTGCCCTCTTCAAGAATTGTATCTTTTCCTGCAACGCCGAGATCTGCTGCACCATACTCTACATATGTAGGCACATCACTTGGTTTTGCCAGAAAAAAACGCATTTTTAATTCTTCATTTGTAAAAATAAGTTTTCTGGTATCCGGATCAAATATCTCTTCGCATTGAATTCCAATTTCATCCAGCAATTCCATAGTTTTTCTTGCAAGTCTTCCCTTTGCCAAGGCAAATGTTAGATATTTCATAGAGCAGCCTCCAGATCCTTAAGATTACGTTCCTCATCAACACAGCCATCAGAATCTATAATTCTTACTGTTTCAGAATCAAGAAGCATATAAATTCTTGAAATTTCTTCATTTTCTGCATAATTCATATATTCAACTTCCTTATGATTCTTAGACTTTCTGATTAATTCTGTTGCTACACCAGATGAGCGAAGTTTAATTGAAAGACGTATTGCTGAGTCCTGATGATCTATTGTATAAATAACAAGCGCAGTTTTATTTTTTGGTGTATCTTTTATGTTCTGACGATTTTTTGCATTCATTATGTCATCTACCTGAATTGCAAATCCTATTGAAGGCGCATCTTTTCCAAACTGGGCAAGTAAATGATTATATCGTCCACCTTTTACAATAGGATTGCCTGTTCCGTAAGTATATCCACTAAATACAATTCCAGTATAGTAGTCATATCCGTTAATCATAGAAAGATCAAATGTAACATATGATTCATACCCATAATACGAAAGCGCAGCATATACTTTTTTCATTCTTGACAGTGCTGAAAGCGAAAGTTCATTTTTTATAAGTTTTTCTGCTTTATCAAGCATTTCAGGTCCACCAAAAAGCGTATCAAGATTATCAAAAATTTTCTTTATTTCATCCTGAATATCAAGTCCTGATACATACTCAGAAAGTCCAAAAAAATTCTTAATTTGAATGTAATCACGGATTTTTTCTTCTATATCGTTGGAAACTCCTGCTTCATCTATTAATCCTTTAAAAAACTCAATTTCACCAATTTCTATTTGAAATTCAGTAAGACCTGTAGCCTTTAAACAATCAACAACACAAGCTATCATTTCCGCATCAGCTGCAGAGCTGTCATCATTAATTAATTCACAGCCTATCTGTGTACTTTCATTAAGTTTCCCCTGATGCTGCGGTGCATTAATAAAAGTATTTCCTTTATAACAGAGTCTGATTGGAAGCGTTGTCTCACTAAAATATTTTGCTATGCACCTTGCTACACTTGGAGTCATGTCGGGCCGAAGTACAAGCGTGTTATTATTTCTGTCAAAAAACTTATACATCTCATTTGAATGAGCAGATCCACGATCATGATTAAAAATATCAAACAGTTCAAATGTTGGCGTTTCTATATCATGATTACCATGAAGTCTGAGCACATTATGAATTTGATTGACTGTATATTCACGTGCTTCACATTCTGAATTATATATATCGCGCACACCCTCTGGGGTATGCAGAAGCGTCTCTTTCATATGTTTCTCCTCTCTGACATACAGAGTTATTTTAATACGATACAAAGAAAGTGTCAAAACAAAGGAGATTCTTTCAATTTAAGAAAAAATCACATCCATACAAATTCCGTTCTTATGTTCATCACAAGAAGCAAGTCTATAATGAACCCTGCTGCCTTCATTATAACGCACAGACATTTCTGAATATGGGAAACAGATTTCTCCTCTGAATTTACGAAATATTGTGTCAGAAGATGCTACACTGAATTTTTTCATCCTTATGTCTACAATATATGTATTATAATTTATATTCACACAGTTTTTTTTTACTGAATTTTCTTTTTCAAAAAAATTTTGAATTTTAAGATAAATATCATCATTTGTTGTTATTGATATCTTCGACAAATAATCATTCATAACTCGGAACATAAATTCTCCTTCCAGCAGTTATAATATCAACAAAAAGATTCTGAAGGTACATCTTTCCAGGTATGGTCAAGATTATAAAATTCGCGCATTTCACGTGAAAATATCTGAACAACAATTTCACCATAATCAAGAAGAATCCATCCTCCTTCTGCTCTTCCCTCTCTGCCTTTCATTATGTAACCAGCCATATTCATAGCTTCTTCAACAGCATCAGTTAATGCATTAAGCTGCGGTCTGCTATCACCTGTCGCCAAAACAAAATATTCCGTTATACCTGCTGACTCCCCGACAAAAAGACTTTTTACTGCATCAGCTTTACGATCAATGAGTGCAGCAACCGCTGTTTCTACCATTTCATTCTTCATTCAAAATTTCCTTTCGATAATAATCGTATGTCATTTGTGTCATTTCATCAATTACAACATCATTTTCGTGCAGATAATCAAGTGTATTTTTTAAAATATGTATTATACAGCAATCCATATCTATAAATGCTTCTTTTCGTATATCTTTCAATTCTGTAATTTCTTTTCGATTTGGTTCAATAAAATCCGCAATAAAAATAATTTTATCCAACTTGCTCATCCCCGGATGTCCTGTAGTGTGATATGTTATTGCTGAAAGAATATCAGTGTCTTCTATACCATATTTAGTTCTTGCATAGTATGCTCCAAGTTTACCATGAAGCAAATCAGGGTTAGCCTTTTCGCTTGAATTAATTTCTATATTAAATTTCTCTGCTTTTTTCAGTTTTTCATCTGTTGGAATGCATTTTGCCAAGTCATGAAGCAAGCCGGCAACCCTGGCTTTTTTTACATCTTCTTCATATCTGAAAGCAAGACTTGCTGCTGTATATTCAACACCAATTGAATGAATAAATCTTTTTTCTGTAAGCTTATTTTTCAACATTACGATCATTTCACTACGATTCATTAATATTTACTTCCTATCTATTATATTTTTCACCACGATAAAGACCTTTTGCTTCAATGTAATCCCTGACCTTATCAGGAACAAGTTCATCAATTGACTCTCCATTTTTTATCTTGTCTCTGATCATTGATGATGATATATCAATAAATGGCATCGAAAATAAATCTATAGAAGCTGAATAATTTTCTTTGTATTTTTTTATAAGATAAACAGATTTATCTGTATCAATATTACCACGAATTACAGTTATAAAATGAACCCGATCAAACAATTCATATGAATCCACCCATTCAGGCAAATGAAGAAGCGAATCTCCACCTATAATAAAAGAAACTTTTGATTCAGGAAAATTGCTATAAATGCTGCGGACAGTATCTATTGTATGAGTAACACCTCCACGTCTTATCTCAATATCTGATACAGAAAGAAAGTCTGTATCTTCTGCAACTGCTTTTAACATTGCAATTCTGTCATCATCCGATACGATCTCCAAGCACTTTTTATAATATGTTGTTTTATTAGGCAGAAGTATTATATTTTCAATATTTAGTTTATCATGTATGTTTTTTACAATTTCCAGATGCCCATTATGAAAAGGGTTAAATGTTCCTCCAAAAATTGTTATTTGATTCGGTTTCATTTTATAATACATTCCTTATTAATCTTTATTTTGAAATTTTTCTTGGAAGTTCAATAACTGGATTTTCTTCATTTCTCTTATATAAAACAATTTTTCTTCCTATTACCTGAATAAGCACAGAACGTGTACGTTCCGAAATTGTAATTGCAACTGTCTCTGGTGAATCATCACAATTTTTCAAGACATTGATTTTTACAAGTTCACGTGCCTTTAATGCTTCTGAAACGGCTTTTACAAATTCCGGAGTAACACTGCTTTTTCCCAAAGAAAGGATTGGTGAAAGATTCATCGCCAGCCCTTTTAAATAAGCTCTCTGCTTCGTTGTCATATTTATTCCTCCCATTCAAATTCATTTCCATACAGTTTAACAGTATCGCCTTCCTGCATGCCAAGTTTCTTAAGTTCTTCAATAATTTTATTTTTCTTCATAAAATCCTGGAAGAATAAAAATCCCTTTTCATCATCAAGATTTGTATAACCAAGCATCCTCTCAATTTTCGGTCCTTCGACAAGAAAAACATGCTCATCTCTAGGATCTCTGGCAACAGTATATGAAAGTTCCTTTGGTGATGACAATTCTTCAAGAGAAAGTTCAGGGACAAAATGCATAATTTCTTTTGGTGCTTTTTGAATCATATCCCATGTAAGATTTAAAAGTTCATTTACACCATCTCCCGTAACGGCTGAAATAGGCATAACAGGAATATCTGGTTCATATTTATTTTTTAATTTCTGAAGCACACTTTTTTGTTCATCTTTTGAAAGTACGTCAAGTTTATTAGCAACAATAATCGTTGGACGTTTCAGTATATCTTCACTATATTTTTTCAGTTCATCATTAATTGTATTTACATCATCTATAGGATCTCTTCCTTCTACAGATGCAGCATCTATAACATGTAAAATAACACGAGTTCTCTCAATATGTTTCAAAAAGTCCAGTCCTAATCCTATTCCATCTGATGCCCCTTCAATAATTCCCGGAATATCAGCCATGACAAAGCTTCTTTGATGATCAATAGAAACTACTCCAAGATTTGGAATTAATGTTGTAAAATGATAATCTGCTATCTTAGGTCTCGCATTTGAGACATGTGCCAAAAGTGTTGATTTGCCAACACTTGGAAAACCTACAAGTCCTACATCTGCTATCATTTTCAGTTCACAAATAAGTGTTCTTTCAATTGCGGCCTGTCCAGGCTGTGCATATTTGGGTGCCTGCATAGCTGCAGTTGCATAATGTTGATTTCCTTTTCCACCATTCCCACCATGAATGAATACAACTGGTTTCAAGTCATCACCCATGTCAAGAATGACTTTACCACTGTCATAATCTTTTATAACTGTTCCGGCGGGGACTTTAATTATTACATCAATGCCATCTTTACCGTGGCATTTCTTTTTACCGCCTTCTTCTCCATCTGTTGCTTTAAATTTTACATGATCACGAAGTTCTTCAAGAGTATTAATTCCGGGATCTACAACAAAAATCACATCTCCGCCCTTTCCTCCATCTCCGCCATCCGGACCACCATTTGGAACATAAAGTTCTCTGCGAAACGACACATGTCCATCCCCACCTTTTCCTGAACGAACATAAATTTTAGCCTGATCTGCAAACATATAATTACCTGCTTTCATTCTTATAAAAGTACATATAAATAAAAAAGGGCTTCGTGAATTACATCACAAAGCCCATTTCCGTTTTTTCATTATCTGAATCGATTATGCAACCGGGTAAATAGAAACCTGTTTTCTGTCCTTACCAAGTCTTTCGAATCTGACAACTCCATCTGATAATGCGAAAAGCGTATCGTCACCGCCACGTCCTACATTAAGTCCCGGATGGATCTTTGTTCCACGCTGTCTGTAAAGAATATTTCCAGCCTTTACAAACTGTCCGTCTGCTCTTTTAGCTCCAAGTCTCTTAGATTCGGAATCTCGACCATTCTTTGTAGATCCCATTCCCTTCTTATGAGCGAAGAGCTGTAAATTCATCTCTATCATGACTTTACCTCCCTTAAAAATACAGTAATATAATCGTCTCCGTACTGATCATATATTTTACAGAGACCCAGACGAAGTGATTTAAGTAACAACTCACTTTCCGGACTGACTTCTCCCCTGATCTTTACTCTTACTGAACCATCCTCATCAACACGTGATACAATGCTGTCTGACGTAAATGTCTCAAGAGAATTGATTGTGTTCTCAACAAGTGCAGAAACCGCACTGCAAACAATGTCTTTACCCTCTTCAGCATATTCAGCATGTCCAGTTACCTGAAATCCATAAGGGTATCCATCTCGCCGATAAAATGTTGCCTTAATCATCTTCTAAATTCCTTAAGCATTTATAGCTTCAATCTTTACTTCTGTAAATGACTGTCTATGTCCATTTTTCTTATGATAACCTGTCTTTGGCTTAAACTTATAAACAGTTACCTTCTTGGATCTTGCAGTTTTAACAACAGAAGCCTTAACAGAAGCATTCTTTACAGCATCTCCTGCGAGAACATCATTGTCTTTGCTAACAACAATA
>OBMA010001233.1_pt1 | contig 15660 bp, 13 predicted proteins | sample 1539141 | NCBI WGS metagenome assembly OBMA01 (sample SAMEA3991484, study PRJEB22521) | metagenome | biome: anthropogenic terrestrial biome; feature: sewage plant; material: raw primary sludge | place: Sweden | collected 2012-09-26 | reverse complement strand
ATTTAACTCATATACGATGAACATGCCTTCAATACTGACAGGTGCGGCTGCGGTGAAGGATGACAGTTATTTCAGGGAGACTTGTGCGAAGATAGTGAAGACGCGCGCATATGCGAAGAAACGGCTTGAGGGACTTGAATTCACGTGCACGGACAGCAGAGCCAATTTCCTGTTTGTCACACATAAGAGTGTTCCGGCGAAGAAGATATTCGAGGAACTGAAGAAGAAAAATATATTCGTGAGGTATTTTGACAAGCCGAGAATAAACAATTATCTCAGGATAACGGTTGGGACAGATGAACAGACGGACAGGCTGCTAGAGGCACTGCAGACGATACTAGGATGATGTAGATCTTTAGTGAGTGCTGTTTTTACAATAAAATGATGAGGTGAAATTATATGTTTAAGAAGTATTTATATGTGTTCCTGATATCTATGGTGCCACTGATCGAACTTAGAGGCGCGATTCCATATGCACAGGCTTTCGGTCTTCCAATGCTTCAGTCGTACATAATCGCTGTTATCGGCAATATGATACCGGTACCGTTTATCTACCTGTTTGCAAGAAAGATACTTGTCTGGGGATCGGACAAGAAGGTTATCGGGAAGTTCTTTAAATGGTGTCTTGAGAAAGGCGAGAAGGGTGGAGAGAAGCTTCAAAAGGGTGGAAAAGGTCTTTATTTCGCGCTTATGATCTTTGTCGGTATCCCTCTTCCTGGAACGGGTGCGTGGACGGGAACACTTGCAGCCAGCATTCTTGATATGGATTTTAAGAAGAGCACGGCCGCAGTCATGCTTGGAGTATGTCTGGCCGGCGTGATCATGGGAATTCTGAGCATGGGAATATTTGGTGCGATAGGAACGATACACTAAAGACAGATGATATGATGTGGGAAATTAGGAGAAATGCGGATAATGAGTGATTATCTAGTACGTGCGAGGGCAATGAACGACCAGATAAGGGCGTTCGCGTGTTCGTCGCGTGATATTGTTGAATATGCGAGAGCAGCGAATAATATGAGCCCAACGGTCACGGCGGCACTTGGCAGGCTTATGACCGGTGGAATCATGATGGGCGCGATGCTCAAGGGTGATAAGGACGTCATAACTCTGCAGATAAAAGGTGACGGACCGGTTCACGGACTGACTGTAACGGCAGACGCGCACGGTCATGTTAAAGGATATGCGGATGTTCCACAGGCAGAAGTTACGCCAAGACCGGATCATAAGCTTAATGTCGGAGGCGTTGTCGGACAGGGGTTTCTTACTGTCATCAGAGACATGGGTATGAAAGATCCGTATTCTTCGCGTGTCGCACTACAGACCGGGGAAATAGGAGACGACCTGACATATTATTTTGCATCGTCTGAACAGGTACCTTCAAGCGTAGGACTTGGAGTACTTATGAATCATGATAATACAGTCGCGCAGGCTGGCGGGTTCATAATCCAGCTTATGCCTTTTGCAGAAGAAGATACGATATCGATACTTGAGACTAATCTTGGAAAGATAAGATCTGTGACAGATCTTCTGAGAAACGGGCTCTCACCGGAAGATATCCTCCGAGAGATCACACAGGGAATGGATCTCACGATAGAAGACAAGAGCGATATATCATTTGAATGCGATTGCAGCAGGGAACGTGTCGAAAAGGCACTTATCCTTATCGGACACAAAGAGATACGCAGCATGATCGACGAAGATAAGGGTGCGGAACTTAATTGCAAATTCTGCAATAAGAGCTATAAGTTCACATCAGATGAACTTGAGAAGATTGATGAAGAGATATTGAAGAATGAGAGTAAGGGCAAAAAGCAAGACTGATGTATACAGGCAGCGCGGAGGCATATATGAAGCAGGGCTTTGTGAAAGTGGCGGCAATGTCACCAAAGATAAAGGTGGCAGATCCAGAATTTAATGCAGGGCAGATAATGGAAGGCATGAAGGAAGCAAGAGATAACGGTGCGAAGATCATCGTATTTCCTGAGCTTTGCCTTACTGGCTATACATGCAATGATCTGTTCCAGCAGGACATGCTTCTTGAAAGTACGCTGGTGCAGCTGTCCGTCATAAAGAAAGCCACAGAGGGAACGGACTTCCTTTTATTTGTTGGAATGCCTTTCGAATGGAATCAGAAGCTGTACAACGTGGCTGCGGTCATTCATGATGGTCACGTGATTGGACTGGTTCCGAAGACATTTCTTCCAAATTATGCGGAATTTTACGAGGCAAGATATTTTACCCGCGGGATGAAGAAGCCGATAGTTGTAAAAGTCTGCGGTGAGGACGTTCCGATGGGGACAGATATCATTTTTAAGGCTGATGAAATGAAAGACCTGACAGTAGCTTGCGAACTATGCGAGGACGCATGGGTACCTGATACTCCGTCAACAAGGCATGCGGTTGCAGGAGCGACTATCATTGTCAATCTTTCTGCATCAAATGAGACTGTCGCAAAATCAGAATACAGGCGGGATCTTGTCTCAATGACGAGCGCAAGACTCGTTTCAGGTTATATATATGCAAGCGCCGGAGAAGGCGAATCAACTCAGGATATCGTATTTGGCGGACATGGGATCATTGCAGAGAACGGAAGCGTACTTGCTGAAGCGGAGCGATTTGAGAGTAAAAACATATACACAGAGATAGATGTACAGCGTATCGCGCATGAAAGACGCAGGATGACGACGTATGACGCACCGGATGAGGATGATGCGATATATGCATGTGCAGAGCGATATGCAGATGCAGACCGGAATGATAATGGCAGGATGCTTTCTATGTGCGGAGGACATCTCTGCATCACATGGAAACCGGAAATGCGTGAAACGCCTCTTACGAGAAAATTCTATCCGATGCCATTTGTACCGGCAGACAGCGCAGACAGATCAAAGCGCTGCGAGGAGATACTGAATATTCAGGCATCAGGACTTAAGAAACGATATGAACATACAGGGTGCAAGACCGCGGTCATCGGTCTTTCCGGCGGACTTGACTCGACACTGGCACTGCTTGTTACAGCCAGAGCGTTTGATATGATAGGCAAAGATCATAAAGATATCGAGACAGTCACAATGCCGTGTTTCGGTACGACAGACCGCACATATTCAAACGCGTGCAAGCTTGCAAAGTCGCTTGGGACAACACTTATAGAGGTCAATATCGCAGATTCGGTAAACAGACATTTTCAGGATATCGGACAGGATCCGGAGAAACATGATGTCACATATGAGAACTGCCAGGCACGTGAGCGCACTCAGGTTCTTATGGATATTGCAAATAAGGACTGCGGGCTCGTCATAGGTACGGGCGATATGTCAGAGCTTGCTCTTGGATGGGCAACATATAATGGCGATCATATGTCGATGTATGGAGTGAATGTCAGCGTTCCTAAGACACTGGTGCGTCATCTTGTGAAGTATGATGCTGATACATGTGGAAGAAAAGAACTGAGCGAAGTGCTGCTTGATATACTGGATACTCCGGTAAGCCCGGAGCTTTTGCCGCCTGTAAACGGTGTTATCTCACAGAAGACAGAAGATCTTGTAGGTCCTTATGAACTTCATGATTTCTTCCTGTATTATATGCTCAGGTGCGGCTTTGAGCCTGCGAAGGTATACCGCCTTGCACTCATCGCATTTGACGGAACATATGATGCGGATATGATAAAGAAATGGATGAAAGCTTTCTATCACAGGTTCTTTGCGCAGCAGTTCAAACGTTCGTGCATGCCCGACGGTCCGAAGGTCGGAAGCGTTGCACTCTCTCCACGGGGCGATCTGCGTATGCCGTCTGATGCGAGCGCGGCAGCATGGATGGCGCAGGTTGAAAATCTGTGAAATGAAGAGGCAGTAATAGGGCGTAAGTATAATGATCGGTAATCGTATTAGCATCTATACAGGTTTTGACACTTGCATCGTAATATAGGAATGGTATATAATATGCAGGTGCCGTAAAAACGGGGCATTAGCTCAGCTGGGAGAGCGCCAGGTTCGCAATCTGGAGGTCAGGGGTTCGATCCCCCTATGCTCCATTTTCTATAAACATGATAAATCCGCTAAGCCTTGAGCCCGGCGGATTTATTTATTTCCGGCATAGAGCGACATGATCATCTGTGCGGTCTCAACAAGCCCGGTGCTGTTGTCCATGCTACGCTTCTGCATATATCTGTGCGCTTCGTCCTCCGTCATATGTTCGCATTTCATAACAAGTTCTTTTGCTTTCAGGATGAGTTCTGTGTCTTCTTCTGATCTTGCTTTCGGATGCAGCTTTTCGCGTCGCCTGCGTCTATCCTGAATATCAGACATGACATTCACTGCGTCTATAAGATCGCTGACCTTGAGAGGCATAGATATGCCAACTACATGACTGCCTTCACATTCATCGATCACGGTCTGCGAAGCCATGAGCAGCATCTCAAATCCATCAGGGAGCATATCCAGCAGTTCGGAGTATATCATATCTCCGAGTTTATAGCCGGACACGATTATCCCGTCATTTAAGTCGTCGATCATAGCGATCGTCTGTGTGCCGGTTGTACAGAGTCCGATCACATTGAATCCGCTGCGGGCGAGAAGTCCCTTGATCTGTCTGGCATTGTCGATATTTCCAAATGACACTATTATATTTGCCAACAGATCTCACCTCTCTTCCCACAGCATTCTATTTGTCTAAAATTGTTAGTACGATCCTAAAACTGATTCTTATACTTATCAGGTTTCAATCGTGTAACCTTAAAACTGATTCAGATACTCATCAAGTTCCCACTGCGTAACCTGTGATCTGTATTTCTCCCATTCCTCTTTTTTTGTCGCCAGATAACTGTAATAGATATGATCACCTAATACCTGTCTTACAAAGTCATCCTTTTCCATTTCATTTATCGCTTCAAAGAGAGTGCGCGGGATAGCATTTATGCCGGCTTTACTGCGCTCATCTTCAGTCATTTCAAATATATTCTGGTCTATGCTTTCCGGAGGCTCGATCTTATTCTTGATTCCATCAAGACCGGCACTAAGGCAAAGTGCGAGCGCAAGATATGGATTTGCTGTAGGATCAGGACTTCTCAGTTCTATACGTGTATTTGAAGCGTGCCCTGCGGGAATACGGATGAGAGGACTTCTGTTCATTGGACTCCATGCTATGTATACAGGAGCTTCATAACCGGGAAGAAATCTCTTATATGAATTTACAAGCGGATTGATGACAGCAGTAATCCCAAGAATGTGCTTCATAAGACCGCCCATAAAATAATAGGCTTCCTTGCTGAGACCTAATTTGTCATTTTCCGTTTCATCAGCAAATATGTTTTTCCCGTCCTTGGATAGTGACATGTTGATATGCATTCCCGACCCATTCACGCCAAATATAGGTTTCGGCATGAATGTGGCATGAAGACCGTGGCGCTTTGCGATAGACTTTACTGTGAGCTTGAATGTCATGATCTCATCAGCGATGTTTAGTGCATCGTTATAGTGAAGGTCTATCTCTTCCTGAGCCGGAGCTACTTCATGGTGAGATGCCTCAACAACGTAGCCCATGTCCTCAAGACTTAAGACCATATCACGTCTTGCATTTTCACCAAAATCCATAGGTCCAAGATCAAAATAGCTTGCCTTTTCATGCGTGATCGTTGTAGGCATAGCGTTCTCGTCAGTATTGAACAGGAAGAATTCACATTCAGGTCCTACATTAAATACATATCCCATCTTTGCAGCTTCACTGACCGCTTTTTTGAGAATGTATCTTGGATCGCCCTCGAATGGATTTCTGTGCGCATCGTAGATATCACAGATGAGTCTTGCAACCTTGCCCTGCTGCGGTCTCCAGGGAAATATCTCCATTGTGTTGCAGTCAGGATACAGATACATATCTGACTCTTCGATTCGTGCAAAACCCTCGATAGATGAGCCATCGAACATGCAGTCATTATTCAGTGCTCTCTCGAGTTGGCTCGCAGTTATTGCCACATTTTTCAGATTTCCGAATATGTCGGTAAATTGGAGACGTATGAATTCCACATCTTCGTCCTTTACCATCTGTATGATGTCCTGCTTAGTCATCTTATTTTCCATTTCATACCTCGCTTTCGTTTTTTTCTATTATGTTATTTCTTTCTGTTCATGGAATGATGTGGGTGTCAAAAGTAGTCATTTTGTTATGATGCTACGAATCGCTTCATATCACGATAATTACTTTTGACATTTGAATCATTATTAGATTCTGACATGATTATAATACCCTTGAACTTTTTTTTCAGTATAGAATCGCAACACAGGTATTACTTTTGATATTCATATCATCTGTATGCTAAATTGCACATGGAGGCATACAAAAAGGCGCTCGAAATCAATCGAACGCCTTTGTTCACTATCAATGATAATAGCAGTTATAACGCACATTTGTCAAATAAAACCATTGCTCAGTTAAGCCATCAGTTAAGGCTCGCCGATAATCCTTACCGGTTCAGACTTTCAAAAGTATAGACAATGAGTTGAGCGAATCATCGTTGGAATATTTTATAACACCGTCGTGGGCGCGGATAAGTTCATCTATAGAAGCCGGAAGTATCTCGGATACCGGATACTGATCGGAAGCATGCGCAAAACGTTTCCAGTTCGCGATCGTGGACTGGGCGATACTGTAATCAGCGGAAATAGAAGCGATATGACCATTGCTTACAAGATGGATATTAAGATAACGGTTATCTGAAGAAAGCTGGCAACAGGATGCGATTGCGCTGATTATGATATTTCCGCATATATTATCAACGTCTGAACGGCTTTCAGATGGAATGTATGATATATCATCGATCCTTATATCAGAAATAATGTCATTTTCTGCAGCAAGATCAGTATAGTATTTGGAATCTGATATGGGTTCTCCAAGCCGCTCATACAGTTTCTTTTCTATAAATACCTGTTTACGAAGGGTATCGAGGTCACGACCGAGTTCTCTCTTTGAGATCGACTGGCTTGTCAGTTCGACCAGATTAAAGCAAGTCTCTGTCGCTGATAGCATTATGAAGATATTCAGACCGATAAGAAAAGCGGGAGACAACTGTGTGAAAAATTGAAGATAGTAATTTGCAGCTTCGATTATAATGCAGCAAAGAAAGACAGTATAAGGTACGTGCATAAGCCGCCCGTGTGCGTTTGTGCTGTTTACCGAATAAGATATCGCGATAATAGTCAGGGCGATTATCGTAAACAATGCCAGTATATGAAAAGGATACATTGATACAGAGAATGGCAGAACACCTGACATCTGCAGTACGAATGCGCATATAATAAACAGAACATCAACAAGCATCATAACCTTTATAATGCGATATTTTTTTATGTTCATTATCTCAGAAGTGAACGCGATGATGGGAATGGGAATGGAGAAAAAAGTCATATAATTGATCATATAAAGAAGCGATGATTTTTGTGATATATATAGTGTCAGATAATTGCTGGATATGCACCATGTTCCGGTCAGCGCGGTAAATATCCCGAGCCATAAAAGAGAACGGTCGCGGATGGTGTCAGACGAATATGTAAAAATAGAGATGAAGATCATTATCGTACCAATGATCATATCTACAAGAGAGATTATGTAGTGGGATCCATATTCCGACATAAGCATCTGTATTATGGATCTTGATGTGCCAATATATGGTTCGCTGATAAGTGCCGCATTTCTGCTATTTGGAAAATAGTAGATCATGGTGATATGTATCGGCTCAGTACTTGATGAATTGGGAATAAGGCATGAATCGGCAAAGCTTGCCGGATCGGAAAAGAAAGCAGGATATGATCCGGTCTGACCGCCTTGATAGATCAGGTGACCGTCGGCGTATATGCTAAGTGGGGAGTAAACACTGCTGAAATAGATCGATTTGCCAGATACATTCGGCACATCGAAGTCGACCGTTACGGGCGAACCGGCGGGAAGTGAGCGTATTGTCACGGGAAGTGTAACGGTCTCGCTTGTGGCAGACGTCGTTATTTTTGCGGAACGGATAGCGTAGGGCTTTGCGGCAACGGAATTGGTAGTATTCATTTTGAAAAATATGACTAAAAGTATAAAGACTGCGATAGAGCAGATAAGTGGCACTATCATTCTTCGGTTGACTTTGGATATGATCATGACAAAGTATCCTCCATATCAAGAAATTCTGCGATATCGCTCGGAAAAGGAGCCGATACATGTAGAGGTAATCCGGTAAATGGCTGTTTGAGATCGATGCAGCCGGCATGCAGCGCCGTATGTGTGAAGAGAGCATGTGATCTGCCGCTGTGTGCGGACAATGGTGCGAAATCATATGCATGTTCAGATGCAGGATCATCATTAACGGCTGTATCTCCGTATATCGGATCTCCAAGCAGCGGGTGACCAATGTATGCCATGTGCACGCGTATCTGGTGTGTGCGGCCGGTATCAAGGTGAAGTCTTAAAACAGAATATTTTAATGCACCATTATCGCCACTCCACAATACTTCATAATGCGTCACGGCAGGTCTGCCGTCGTCTGACACACACTGCCGCATAAGCGTTCCGGGTACGGGAGAGAGCGGCGCATCGATGATTCCTATCTTATTTTCCAAAGTGCCATGCACTAATGCATAATACGTGCGGCAGTACTGTCCCCGCTCGCGCTGATGTTCAAGTCTGCCTGCGGCAGCCTTGTTTTTGGCAAATAAAAGGACTCCGGATGTATCTTTATCAAGACGCCCGAACGCGCGGATAATGACGTTTTCATTTTTCTCAGTATAATATCCTGCGATTATGTTAGCAATAGAATCGCTGTAGTGACCGTGAGTCGGATGAACGACGATACCGGCTGGTTTATTTACCGCGAGCAGATCCTCGTCTTCATAGATGATTCCCGGATCTCCATGTACCGGAAGCAGGTGGTCTGTCATATCAGCAGTATCTTCAAGACATATCGAAAGAAGCTGATCTTTTTTCACACGGTCTTTCACGGTGACCTGAATCCCATCAGCTGTTATGCCGTCATGTGTGAATTTCGCGCTGCTTATCTCATGCGCGGAAAGATGCATGATCCGTTTGAGCACGAGGCTTACGACACCCTGTGCTGTTCCGGTCAGATCTTCGCTTGTTATTGTATGTTGAATGATCTTTTTCATCTTACGCCGTTTTTTCGTTGATGGTTATCATCTTTGTGATGAATTATTATATGATGCGGGTGTTAATAGCAGCTATTAGTCTATGATGATACGAATTGCTTCGCTTCCGTTGGAAGCTTTTGCACTTGCATCACTATATAGACTATTTATTTAATGGAGTGTACTACTGACTTTTGCTCTTATACTTTTATAATAATATTTTGTAGTATTTATTATCTATAATAACATATGAGAGGAAGGTATTCAAAAATGGCAGTAGCATCATTGGTTCTTGGTATTATTTCACTTGTTATAGGAATTTTCAGTGCAGGTTCACTTGGATGGCTTGGCGCAATACTCGCAGTTGTAGGTATCATTCTTGGTGCTCTTGGAAGAAAGAATCCTGAGAAAAAAGGTATGGCAACAGCAGGTCTTGTTTGCTCTATCATCGGTGTCATATAAAAACATACATAAAGGAGCCTGGATGCTGTTATGGAAGACCTTACAACGGTCCGCTGGCAGTGAGATTTCCGGCAGGTTCGTATGCTCCGCACGGTGTCTCTCTTTTCCCGCTTCAACTGCTTGAATCAATCCTTTTATTTATTGCAGCAGCTATATTTTACAGAAAATATTCCGTTCCGGAAAATGAGAGAGATGACTCACTGTTAAGTTATCTTATTGTATATTGTGTGGCACGGTTTATAATGGAATTCTTTAGGTATGACAGCACTGAACGCGGATTTTTCTCTTATTATCGACATCACAGTGGCTATCACTTGCAATTGCTCTGGTATGTGGGGTATTCTATCTTATACGAGATAAGAAACGCAAAGGCAACAGATCGAATCAGGTCTGATGAGGGAGCATATGATGAAATTTACCAAGATGCATGGCTGTGGGAATGATTATATCTATATTGACGGTGCACGCGAACATATAGAGATGCGCGATAAACCGGAACTGGTCAAGAGATTTAGCGACAGACATTTCGGAATCGGCGGAGATGGTGTGATCTTCATAAATCCGTCGGAGATAGCGGATTTTGAGATGGAGATGTATAACGCTGATGGAAGCCGCGCGGAAATGTGTGGCAACGGTATCAGATGCGTTGGAAAGTATGCGTTTGATAAAGGACTTACTGATAAGACCGAGATAAGTATTGAAAGTTGTGGGAAGATAAAATACCTTAAGATGACTGTGACTGATGGCAAGGTGTCAGTGGTACGCGTTGATATGGGCAAACCTGAACTTCGCGCTGAAGAGGTGCCTGTCATCTCACAGCACGACGAGGTGGTGAACGAACCTTTTGAGATAAACGGGAAGACATATAACGTGACATGTGTTTCTATGGGAAATCCACATGCCGTAGTCTTTATGAAAGAGATCAACAGCCTTGATCTTGCACAGACCGGTCCGTATTTCGAATGTGACGGAAGATTTCCAAAGCGTACAAATACAGAATTTGTGAGAATCATCGACAGAGATCATATTCAGATGAGAGTATGGGAACGCGGGACAGGCGAGACACTTGCGTGCGGTACCGGATGCTGCGCATCTGCGGTCGCATCCGTGCTGAATGGACTTACGGACAGAAAAGTCGATGTCAGTCTGTTAGGCGGAAATATTGAGATCGAATGGGATGAAAAGAGCGGAGATGTCTTTATGACAGGTCCTGCTGAAACCGTATTCGATGGTGAGATAGAACTCAACTGATAGGGACAAGATATGCTTAAACGGCAGAGATATTGGTTAATATAGGCGAGGATTGTAATCACAGGCTTATTTTACCGTAGTGTCGTTATTTACCATATGTACATTAAGGTGGTCGTATGTCATGATGACACCGAAATTATCAAAAGATTTTGCAATTTCTTCGTTCAGTTTATGGGGTATCGTTTCAACCGTATATTTATCTGAATGCTCAAACCATACGCGTACAAGATATTCAACAGAATTTGCGCCGAAAGAGCTGATCGTTATGTATGGGGCGGGATCGGTCATAAAATCACAATGAGATACAGCATCAGAAAGGGCTGCTTTTACGGTCTCCACCGGAGATTCGTAGGCGGCCGTTATCTTTATATCCAGTCTGCTCTGCGGATTGACAGAATAGTTTTTGATATTGCTGGAGCAGATCCTTGAATTCTGAACGAAGACGATACGGTTATCGACCGTTGTTATCTCAGTGTAGATAAGATCTATACGTTTTACAGTGCCCTTTATTCCGTCGACCTCTACGAAATCATCCACATGGATAGGCTTTGTAGAGAGCAAAGTGAGACCGCTGAAGAAATTGCCGAGCAGGTTTTGAATCGAGAGTGAAACAGCCAGACCCATGATAGAGAATATGGCAAGGACTGACGAAACATTTGCTCCACACTGATATGCGGCAATGGTGAATGCTACAAAATATACGATCACCTTAAAGGTCTGTTTAAGGAAGCCTTTGATACTCTTATCCATGAGCTTATTGTGACGGATCATCTTATTTATGATGATTATCACGATCTTTGCGACAAGATATGCAATGGCGAATACTATCAGAAAATGAAAGAGTTTCTCAAGTGAAAATCCCATAAATGTTTTCTCAATATTTGAGACAGCTTCGTCAGCCTTGGCTGTATCGAGCTCAGAGATTATCGTTGTGGCAGACATTTTCATTGCACTCCCTTCGGAATATCAATATCACATGTAGTTATTTGTTATGATGCTACGAATTGCTTCGCTTCCTTTGGAAGCTTGCATCATCTCATTATCTTATAATATGCTGCAAGTGTCAAAAGTCATTCTTAATGCTACTGCAATTCGCTGTCATTCTTATGTGATTGCAATTAGTTTCATCATTGTATAGTAACTACTTCGGATGTATGAACCAATAGTTGATAATACGGAAACAAACCGGAGATTCAAAACCGACACGAAACAAAATATCATGAAGTAGGTGTCAAAAGCAGTAAGTATGATGCTACGAATTGCTTTGCTTCCTTCAGAAGCTACCTGATCTGTAACGTAAACGTACAATACTTTGAATGAAAGGAAGTAATCATATATGGGAGAGATAATAAAAGGGAGACAGTTTGATGAAGAAAGAGCACTTTATCATCTGATGGATACAGAAGTGAATGACTGCGTATTTGCGGGACCTGCGGATGGTGAGTCAGTGCTTAAAGAATCAAGGGATATCGATGTGAATGGCTGCAGTTTTTCGCTGCGATATCCGATGTGGCATGTAAAAGGCTTCACACTGAGCAAGTCTAAAATGGACGAATTGACACGTGCTGCATTATGGTATGCGGATCATGGAAAGATTTCAGAATGTATGCTTTCCGGTATAAAAGCAGTTCGAGAGTGTAATGATATCGTAATAAGTAAGAGCAGCATATCCTCTCAGGAATTTGGATGGAAGTGCAGCGATATCACGCTTACAGATTCGGAGATCACTTCAGAATATATCTTTCTTGATAGCAGAGATGTCAGACTTGAAAATGTGAAAATGAAAGGCAAGTATTCATTTCAATATATGGAAAATCTGACGATAGATAATTGCGAACTTGATACAAAAGATGCGTTTTGGCATAGCAGAAATGTGACTGTGAGAGACAGCGTTATAAAGGGAGAATATCTTGCATGGTTCTCAGATGGACTGACTCTTGTAAACTGTAGGATCACAGGTACGCAGCCGCTATGCTACTGCAAAAATCTGAAGCTTATAAACTGTACGATGGAAGAGACGGATCTTGCATTTGAATATTCTGATGTTGAGGCGGACATTAAGGGAGATGTCTTATCGATAAAGAATCCAAAGTCAGGAACTATAACGGTGGACAGCGTTGGCGAGATCATACATGATAACCCGGTGATGGAATGCAGCGGAAATGTTGTGATCAGAAGAAAGTAAATAGTCTTGGCATCCGTGAAAGCCTTGCAATCGTCTTTTATTTGCCGTATCATCTACATAAAATCGAACTGGAGATATGGCGCAGATTCCTGCCGACGTTATATGTGGCAGAGTATGTGAATCAGCGCGTGGCGCATACACCTGAGGAGGCTTATCATGGCACATGCAAATGAAAATTATCTGAAACTTCCGGGAAGCTATCTGTTCTCGACTATAGGAAAGAAAGTCAATGCTTACATGGATGAGCATCCGGAAAATAAGAACGATATCATCCGCATGGGTATCGGTGATGTTACGCAGCCTCTTACACCATCAGTGCTCGCGGCACTTCACAAAGCCGTAGATGAGATGGGCAGCATAGAGACATTCAAGGGATATACACCTGATAAGGGTTATGATTTTCTGAGAAATGCGATAGCAGAAAATGACTTTAAAGCGCGCGGCTGTGATGTAAGTCCGGATGAAGTATTTGTTTCTGATGGCGCAAAGAGCGACTCGGGAAATATACAGGAGATATTCAGTGAAGACTGCCGTATAGCTGTCTGCGACCCGGTCTATCCGGTCTATGTCGATTCGAACGTTATGGCTGGCAGGACTGGCACATACGACGAGAAGACTGGGAAGTGGAGCAATGTTATCTATATGCCATGCACATCTGGCAATGGATTTGTTCCGGTGCTTCCGAAGGAAGTGCCGGATATCATATATCTGTGCTCACCGAACAATCCGACCGGCATGGCGCTTACGAAACCGCAGCTTCAGACATGGGTCGATTATGCAAATAAAAACGGCAGTGTGATCATATTTGACGCCGCTTATGAAGCATATATATCGGATGACGATGTGCCGCACAGCATATATGAATGTGCAGGCGCGCGTACATGCGCGATAGAGATCAGATCATTTTCAAAAAATGCAGGATTCACTGGCGTTCGTCTTGGATATACTGTAGTTCCGACAGATCTTAAGGCAGACGGCGTAGCACTCAATCCGCTGTGGGCAAGACGTCATGGTACAAAGTTCAATGGCGCACCATACATCCAGCAGCGTGCGGGCGAAGCAATCTATACGGAACAGGGCAAGAAAGAGATAAAGGAGCTGGTAGGCTTCTATAAGCGTAATGCCTCATACATCTATGATGGTCTGCAGGCTGCGGGCTATGAGGTATACGGCGGTGTAAATTCACCTTATGTGTGGATGAAAGCTCCGAACGGGCTTACAAGCTGGGAATTCTTTGACCTGCTTCTCGATAAGTATCATATAGTCGGAACACCGGGTTCTGGTTTCGGACCGAGCGGAGAATCATATTTCCGCCTGACCGCATTTGGAAGTTACGAGAATACAGTGAAAGCTGTCGACAGGATGAAGAAGATCTGAGGATATCGTAAAGGTTGCAGATAGGACGAAAGAGGTTGGATACCATAGAACTGCAGTCACAGCCGGTGCTTGAATAATACCGATATACGTAGAAATGATATGTCTAGTGATTGAAGACATGAATTAAATATCAGATGCGTTAGAAGAAAATCATAAGCGATATAGCGCACAATACATATGGTATAGACGGTTTACTGGTTAGAGATTGTATTTATTTAAGTACAACTGTTGCGGCATTTTATTTACGGTGATATATTTTGTTCTAATATTTCAAATAACAAATGCATTGAAGGAGACTCTTTCTGCGGAATACGACAGGAAGGCGGCATCACCGACTGAGAGTGCCGCACGTTGGAAACAGAGATGGGAACACTCCGGAGCAGATCACCTGAAACCTAGTAGGGTGATACGTACTACATACGTTACATGCAGAGAGTGGACAGAGCGGTCAAACATCTTGCTTGAGATGTCGGTCTGTCAAAGCGGGTGGTACCGCGGATATGAACTAAAGATTATCCGTCCCGGGATACAGAAATGTATTCCGGGACTTTTTGTGTCTATAAAAATATGCGCTCCGGAATACATCAACCTGATGGTCAGGCAGCATCATATTTAGGATCGGCTGCAGAAGGAGAATGACAATGCACATCGAAAACAGGTATCGCACGCACACGGTCGCTGAACTTTCAGACGATCAGATCGGAAGCACGGTAAGGGCAGCAGGCTGGGTCGAGAACATCCGCGATCACGGCGGCGTTTCATTTATCGATTTACGCGACCAGTATGGAACGCTTCAGGTCGTTATCCGCCATGACAATCTTCTTGACGGAATTCAAAAGGAGCAGAGCATTTCAGTTGAGGGCAAGATTGAAAAGCGTGATGAAGATACATATAACCCGAAGATCATGACCGGGACGATAGAGCTGGCGGCGGAGAAAATCAATATATTGGGCAAGGTCTATGACCAGCTTCCGTTTGAGATACAGACTTCAAAGGAGATCAGGGAAGATGTTCGTCTCAAGTACAGATACCTTGATCTCAGAAATAAAAAAGTGAAGGATGCGATACTTTTCCGTTCACAAGTGATTTCATTTCTCAGATGGAAAATGAGTGACATGGGTTTTGTCGAACTGCAGACCCCGATCCTGTGCGCTTCGTCACCGGAAGGCGCGAGGGACTATATCGTTCCTTCACGTAAATATAAAGGAAAATTTTACGCGCTTCCGCAGGCACCACAGCAATATAAGCAGCTTCTGATGGTGTCCGGATTCG
>OBMA010001232.1_pt1 | contig 15660 bp, 8 predicted proteins | sample 1539141 | NCBI WGS metagenome assembly OBMA01 (sample SAMEA3991484, study PRJEB22521) | metagenome | biome: anthropogenic terrestrial biome; feature: sewage plant; material: raw primary sludge | place: Sweden | collected 2012-09-26 | reverse complement strand
AAAAAAAAAAAAAAAAAAAAAAAAAAGAGAAAAACATGATAAAAATTGCATGTATGTGGGTAGAAACCTTAAAAGTTATAATAAAGGGAATCCCACGCAGGAGCGGCATGGGAAGATAATATAATGAAACGAGCAAAAAATGGAGTCAACGTATGGCGTATTAAGATTGTGTTTATTTTTATGCAGGAAGGGGAATCGCGCAGATAGTCAATAACCAACTGGCCGACTAACTGCATAAGAAATCGTTGGTTTTTTTTTTCGAAGGCTCATTCAGATAAAGAAATCACTACGCGTTTTGTCTGTGAAGTCACAGATTTGAAAAATGAGAACGAAAAACATAACCACCTATGAGATTGAGTCCCTACATTTTACCATTTACGCTACTAAGTTACCCAATATCGTAATACGAAATAACAAGTTAAGGGGAGGAATGAAAAGGTTATCAAAGCGGCAGGAGACAGGAGGAATAACGCAGGACGAGACCCAAAGATAATATTTCTATAACGAAGTCGTTCGAACCCATCAGATTTCTGCTTTGATTACATTACACAAGCTTTGTTTCTTTCTACAGGTGATTGTATGTGGGCTTATGGTATGCCTGCAGGACGCGTATGCATGTACGACGGCACGACCCGGAGCAAAACGGCGAGTGCTCTAACGCGGTGTATGGGTTAGATTCGTAATAGGGCTCTGGGTTTGCTGCAAGGGGTAATTATCAGCGATGGAATGACTCCGTTACCGCCCGACGCTATGTACGCCTTTTCCGCGTGCGCCGGTCTTTACCGGCAGGGGAGAATGTGGTGACGGCGGAGCCGGCGTATGGTGCCTCTACAAAAAATACGAAGTCTCATTTTAGTCACACTGATTTTCATAAGAAATGAAGAAAAAGAAAAGAGATGAAAATTGAGAAAAAAAAAAAGCATTGTCGGGTAACCAATTATGTAGTGAAGATCAAAGGATATACACACAAACGAAGATGCGCATTAGCCACGTCCATCCCTTTCCCTTTTTCCCTTTCTACTCCGTTTTTACAATAATGTACGTTATAAAACAAGCGGCTGAAGAACAAGTTGGGAATAAATGTCAGCAAGGAAGATTGGTATAAAGTGAAATCAGATAAGCAACTTAATACACAACATCAAAAAGAAAAAATTACCATGTCATTCATACCTATTGTATGTGGTATGAAGAGTTTCGACTCTTCATACGATACCGTTCCCGGACATCAAAACCTGTATTGCCCGAATTGTCACAATTATAGTGTCGGCCCCATAAAAAGAAAGGAATTTTTCACTATTTGGTTTATACCGTTGGTTCCGGTCTTCTGGGGAAAACAGTTGCACTGCCCCATATGCAATTGGCGACAAGATTTTAAGAATGACGAACAGCTTAATAAAGTCATTCAAGAACAACAAAACTTACGACAAAAGTAGCCCAACTGATAACGAAATAATTTCCTTTTCTTCCTCTTATATATGTATTTATATATATGTGTTCACTATAACCATACATATATTATACAGAAGTATAGACACGATTTTTCCATACGTAACAAATAACATCACGATGCACGAGCACTGTTTCCAATGGAGAACAAGCGAAAGGCGGTAAATGCGCTATGCTGATTGGTGTAGAGCGCGGGCCAATGAGAAGGCCCCACTCTCAGAGGGTGAGGTGCGATTATCGGGGACATGTCTCCGTCGATCGGGCCCACGTCGTCGCACAATATAAATACCATTTGAGTTTTTAATATTAATTTTTCACGACAACCCACTCAAAAAAGTATATATTCACTGTTAGTTATACGGAACATTGCAATACATCTACAAGTCAAAGGAGCCCCTCTATATTATTTATATTTGTCGTTGTTCTTTTTTGTGTGCTCTTTTATACTTCAGAATCATACATTAACATACATATAAGCAAATAGCCATGTCTTCTAACGCCCAAGTCAAAACCCCACTACCTCCAGCCCCAGCTCCAAAGAAGGAATCTAACTTTTTGATTGATTTCTTAATGGGTGGTGTCAGTGCCGCTATCGCCAAAACTGCTGCATCTCCCATCGAAAGAGTTAAGCTTTTGATCCAAAACCAAGATGAAATGTTAAAACAAGGTACTTTGGACAGAAAATACGCAGGTATCGTAGACTGTTTCAAGAGAACCGCTACACAGGAAGGTGTTATCTCATTCTGGAGAGGTAACACTGCTAACGTTATCCGTTATTTCCCCACTCAAGCTTTGAATTTCGCCTTCAAGGACAAGATCAAGGCCATGTTTGGTTTCAAGAAGGAAGAAGGTTACGCCAAATGGTTTGCCGGTAACTTGGCATCTGGTGGTGCTGCTGGTGCCTTGTCATTACTATTTGTTTACTCTTTGGATTATGCAAGAACTAGATTGGCTGCTGACTCCAAGTCCTCTAAAAAGGGTGGTGCCCGTCAATTCAACGGTTTGATCGATGTCTACAAGAAGACCTTAAAATCTGATGGTGTTGCTGGTCTTTACAGAGGTTTCTTACCTTCTGTCGTTGGTATTGTTGTCTACAGAGGTCTATACTTCGGTATGTACGATTCTTTGAAGCCTATATTGTTGACTGGTTCTTTGGAAGGTTCATTCTTGGCTTCATTCTTGTTGGGTTGGGTTGTTACTACTGGTGCTTCTACATGTTCTTACCCATTGGATACCGTTAGAAGAAGAATGATGATGACCTCCGGTCAAGCTGTTAAGTACGACGGTGCCTTTGACTGTTTGAAGAAGATTGTTGCTGCTGAAGGTGTTGGTTCTCTATTCAAGGGTTGTGGTGCTAACATCTTAAGAGGTGTCGCAGGTGCTGGTGTTATCTCAATGTACGATCAACTGCAAATGATCTTGTTTGGTAAGAAGTTCAAATAAGTCTAATCTGGCTTGATTCTTAATCTAAATTCTTTCTCACATTTTCCTTTTTTTCTTCTTTGGATTTTTGGTGTTTAATGAGTGATACGATTTGTTTTGATAATATTATTATCCTCCTATTTTTTTAGAAATTCTTTTCAACAAGAATCAAAGATTCATAAAAAAAGAAAACGATGAAATTTTTTGAACAACTTTTACGTATAAAGAAGAAAAAAAAAAAAATTCTAAATATCCAGTAAATAGTTTTATATTAGTAGTATTCTTTCCCGCTTTTTAAATGTCATCACATGATGTTTCTTATAAAATGCAATTTTTTTATTACTTAATCACCGCCAAATAGGTCTATCACTCTTTGTGCCGGTGGCAGTACTTTGCTTAAGGTTACTGGACAATGAACCACTTGTCTTACTTTTAACCAACCGAGTCTTTACATTTGTGTGTTCCTTGGATTTTGCAGAGGTTCCTGACGATAAGTTGTTCATAGACGTCGACCTAGAGAACGTTGTTTGCTTGTAAAGTCTATCAAAAACGGAAACTGAATTCTTCAATTGCGAATTTGTTCCTTGCGCAACTGGCGTGCGTTCTACCGGTTTGGTTTTGGCGTGTAAATCTCTTATTGATGTCGATCTGTGTACTTTAGATCTTGGTATCGATGAAGCTGTCGAAGAGGAGGATGTATTACGGTGAGCGGAATTGATCTTGTTCAAAGAATTCGTAGTGGGCATTAGAAAGTTTGGTTTGTGCATAAATGGCTTGGGCTTTGACAATGGTGTGTTCTTTATTGAATTAACGTTAGAATTTGCTTGCATAGATCTCGCTCTAGCCACTATGTCATTACCATTAACCAATGAGTTCCGTAATTTCAATCTTCGTATTCTTCTTGTGATATCGTTTACCACTGGTGTAGTGTATGGAATTGAGCGGGACGGTCTCGACCTTTTCATCGAATCCGATCGATCCTGTGGGATTGCATGTTGTGACTTTCTCTTGGGCGTATGTAAAAGGGTATAATGTGTGTCTAGCGACTCCATCTGGCCAAATTGAGAGTCGTGCTTTGCTTGGAAGAACTCATTAATATTATACGAGCCCGATTTTGGTTCATTGTTCTTGTCGCCGTTGTATTGTTGTTCGGATTGATCTTTTAAAAATTCAAATTTTGAGCTAGCTCTAGAATCCAGTTCACTTAATACAGAATTTCCTAGTCTTTTGGAAACGCCAATAGTCTCGATGATATTGCTATTGTTATTTGAATGAAAGTCTATACTCATATGCGGCGGCGTGAAATCATTAATTTGTGAAGTGGTGTCTTTTTCGTTATGCTCTTCTTGGAGTTTATCATTCATCCATGAAGATAGTATGTGTTCTAGAGCTGTAATTGCATGTTTATTGTTTATTTGTTTATACCATTGCCTAGAAACTTACGATTTTTTCATGTTATTTTCCCCTTCCCTCTCTGTGCCTCTAGCCGGCGATGCGCGAAATGTTTAAAGCAAGAATTTCGATAGTAATAAAGAAAATACAACGGCTTTATTGAGTATTTATAAAACGTTTTTTTTTCATTCAAAATACATATACATGAATAAATATATACATATTGAATCATTTTTTTCCCTTTAATAAAAATACAGTTTAAACTAGTAATGATGCAACATTATTCGTTAAGATGATAGTTTGTTTTGTCTGTGTGGGACGTGCGCACGCACACGTATATACTACGACTGCTCCTCTTTGTTATCATGATTCTTTTGAGGTTCTTCCTTCTCTTCCAAGAAAGAAGCAGAATCAGAGCGTTCAGTAACAACAGTGGCATCTCCTTCGGCAGCTTCCAATTTTCTCTTGTAGTTTTCACGTTTCTCAATTTCAGTATTCAGGTTCTTCAAAAGCATGGACTCAGCAAGTTTGACATTCTTAGGAAATTTACTTGTGATTATGAATTTTCTAAAATTTTCGTCTTTATCATCGTCATCCTTCCTTTCTACGACAATATTGGTTTTTGTGAAAGTTTTCAAATTCTTAATTCTGTTCATTCCACGGCCAATAATGGCGCCTACATACAGTTCTGGAATCTTCAATTCGATCCTAGTGTTAGATGAGGTAGAAGGGGAAGTTGGCTCACCGGAGGACTTTTTCAGATGAGGGAAATAAGATCTTTCTGTGCTGAATCTGACGTCAACGTCACTCAAGATGATCTCGCTAATTTCGATAAGTACATTGGTGATGGATCCTGGGAACCCCTGGATCTCGATAATTCTCTCGTCGCTAGCAGGTAAGAAGTCCTTGGAAGCCACGATCTTAACGCCGTGCTTATTGATCAGGGACTTGATGGTGGCGCCTGCTTTCCCGATAATCGATGAGATATGGGAATTGGCCACAATGAGCCTCACATAACCGATGTCCTCCAGTTGCTGCAGATCTCTGATCTCGTCCTTTGAGGGAGCTGGTAAAATATGGTTCAAAAAGTGGAAGTAGTAGTGCTCTTCCGCTTCGCCCTCAGCTGCGTCCTCATTTTCGGGATTCCGTTTGTTAAGCACGTCAACAATATCACCAATGGCATTGGCCACATTGATTACGTTCCCAGCACAGGACAGGATCCTGTCAGAGCAACCGGGCACCTTTTCAGAAATACCGATCTTGACGGAGTTTGCAGCTCTTATGCGTGAGATGGTGGAGCCCTTAGTGCCAATGATCTTGGCAGCCTCTTTCAATGACAGCAAAAGCCTGTGATTGATGGTGGGTTGAGCGGTGGTGCCAACAACGGGGGCGCCGCCAGTGGCGGCGCTGCCGGCATCACTGGAGCCGCCGTTGGTATTGTTTGTGGGAATTGCAACGGGAGTAGCAGCTTCGAAGAACTGTGACATGGCTGGTATATATACTAATGCTGTCTCTAAGTTACCCGATCAGTTGATGCTTTGTTGTACAGGGGACGCGCGATAGGAGTGGGGAGCAATATGCTTTTACTTCGTATGCCAAGTAGTTATATATGCTCGGGTACTTATGCTCCAGATTATAGTCTTGTTTGTTGTTTGGCTGAGCGGCCGGACACACAGAAAAAAAACAAAAGGGCTTTCGTTAAAAGGGATAGGGTAATGTCTAGACTTAGCATAGGGCTAAAACATAAATAGTAGGGTCTATACCGTTTTTGAAAACAAGGTGTGTAGGGTGAGACTTTTTCTTTTTCCTTTGACTTTTTCTTTTTCTTTTTACGATTTGTCAGAAATTAGTCGGACGCTCTTGTGGGGTGAGCACCAGCGCCGCTATAGTATATATAAAGAAGTTGCTGTGCTGGCGTGGACAATAATTGAGTCATTACAAAAAGTGGCGTACATAAAACTACAACAAACCTACAGGATGACCATAGATAACTACGACAACAGTAAACAGGATAGCAGCAAATACGAGGTTAGTGGTACGGGTGATGGCAGGAACGGCGATGGCGGCTTGCCTCTGGTACAATGTGTCGCAAGAGCTCGTATCCCAACCACACAGGGTCCGGATATCTTTTTACATCTTTACAGTAACAACAGGGACAACAAGGAACATCTAGCCATTGTGTTTGGTGAAGACATACGGTCGCGCTCGCTATTCCGTAGAAGACAGTGCGAGACGCAACAAGATAGAATGATCAGGGGCGCTTATATTGGCAAACTGTATCCCGGCAGAACTGTGGCAGACGAAGACGATAGACTCGGATTAGCTCTGGAGTTTGATGATAGTACAGGTGAGTTATTAGCTTCCAAAGCCACTACATGGGACGCCCATAACGACACGCTGGTACGGATCCATTCTGAATGTTACACCGGTGAAAACGCATGGAGCGCCCGTTGTGATTGTGGTGAACAATTCGATAGGGCCGGTAGGCTTATCGCTTGCGACCACGAACCCACAAGCAACATCAAAGGTGGCAACGGCCATGGTGTTATCGTGTATCTAAGACAAGAGGGTCGTGGCATCGGGTTAGGTGAAAAACTCAAGGCCTACAACCTGCAAGACTTAGGTGCTGACACAGTGCAGGCCAACTTAATGCTGAAACATCCCGTGGATGCTAGGGACTTCTCGCTGGGTAAGGCTATTTTGCTGGATCTTGGCATTGGTAATGTCAGGCTGCTGACAAATAACCCGGAAAAGATAAAACAGGTAGATCATGCGCCTTACCTTAAGTGCGTTGAACGAGTGCCTATGGTACCCATACACTGGACAAACTCCAGTGAAGGCATAGACTCCAAGGAGATAGAAGGTTACCTAAGGACCAAGATAGAAAGAATGGGTCATTTACTAACGGAGCCTCTGAAACTTCATACAAACCCTCAACCTACTGAGACAAGTGAAGCCCAAAACCAAAACCGTATGAACTCTGCGTTGTCATCAACATCGACGCTGGCAATATAAACACAAGTGTAGCATAATTATTAGTACATATAGTGCTTTTTTTGTAATGAAACGAAAATACCATATTATTTTAATGCGTTACCCCGTCGGCGCGTATTGGCGCATTAACATCTTTATAGAAAATCAAATTATTTACTTATTTATTCTAAAACGCTAAACATCTATTTATTTACATTTGAGGTTGAAACTTCCCTTCATCCGATTGACAGGCATATTTAGCGGTAATTATTAGGGTTTTTGGAGAGACCTTGTATTCTTCAGAAATAATGTCGTCCTTCAACAATGAGACCAATAATAACAGCAACACTAATACACATCCAGACGATTCCTTCCCTTTGTATACCGTATTCAAGGACGAGTCTGTACCCATCGAGGAAAAAATGGCACTGCTTACACGGTTCAAAGGACATGTAAAAAAGGAACTAGTTAACGAATCGTCGATCCAAGCTTATTTCGCTGCGTTACTGTTCATCTCCGGCCATTACGCTTACCGTTCGTACCCGCGGTTAATCTTCCTATCACATTCCTCGCTTTGTTACCTTATCAAACGTGTGGCCATGCAGTCTCCAGTACAATTCAATGACACTCTAGTTGAGCAATTACTAAACCACTTAATTTTCGAGTTGCCTAATGAGAAGAAATTTTGGCTGGCTTCCATTAAAGCCATTGAAGCCATTTATTTGGTTAATCCATCGAAGATCCAAGCTATTCTAGCAAATTTCTTGCGAAGACCAAGTGAAAACCAAAACGGAGATTACCTGAATAGGATAAAATCTACATTATTGACCATCGATGAGTTGATCCAGATCAACGAGAAAAATAATTCAAATCATTTGCAACTACTGAGGTTTTTCATGCTGTCTTTCACCAACCTTTTAAATAACAACCTAAATGAACACGCAAACGATGATAACAATAATGTAATAATAGAGCTTATTTTCGATATAATGTACAAGTATTTGAAAATGGATGACGAAAATTCACAGGATCTGATAGATGGATTTATTAACGATTTAGAAGTTGAGAAATTCAAGCAAAAATTCATAAGTTTAGCAAAGTCACAGGACCAGCATGGTTCACAAGAAGATAAATCGACCTTGTTTGACGAAGAGTACGAGTTTCAATTACTATTAGCCGAAGCGAAATTGCCGCAGTTATCAAACAACTTGAGCAGTAAAGACCCAGCGATGAAAAAAAACTATGAGTCTTTGAACCAATTACAACAAGACTTGGAGAATTTGTTGGCACCGTTCCAAAGTGTAAAGGAAACAGAACAAAATTGGAAGCTAAGGCAATCAAATATAATTGAATTAGACAACATTATATCCGGCAACATTCCCAAAGATAATCCAGAGGAATTTGTCACTGTAATAAAGGAGGTGCAGTTGATTGAGTTGATTTCAAGAGCTACCTCGTCGTTGAGGACAACGTTATCATTAACTGCATTACTTTTCCTCAAGAGGCTAATCCATATCCTAAACGATCAGTTGCCCCTATCAATATTGGACCAAATATTTGTCATTTTCAAGAACTTGTTATCATCTACCAAGAAAATCTCTTCACAAACTGCATTTCATTGTTTAATTACTTTGATCATTGATATAAATCATTTCCATAATAAACTATTCCAATTATCTTTTTTATTAATAAATGAGAAAACCGTAACACCGAGATTTTGCTCTGCAATACTGCTGCGTAGCTTCCTGATTAAGTTCAACGACTCCAATCTTTCGCTCAACAATTCAAATACAACGTCGCCAACCTCAAAGTTGGAGAATAACATCATATACATCGAAGAATGGCTAAAAAAGGGCATTTCAGATTCACAGACAACCGTTAGAGAGGCAATGAGGTTAACTTTTTGGTATTTCTACAAATGTTATCCTACAAATGCCAAAAGATTATTGAGTTCTTCCTTTTCTCTACAGTTGAAAAAAGCAACAGAATTGGCAATCCCTGCTCATTTGAATATAAACTATCAAGTTTCCAGGGTGTCCTCTACTGCCTCCGCCTCCTCTGCAACGTCTCGATTGTACTCTCACTCTTCGAATAATTCTTCAAGAAAAACCAGTTTACTGGAGCAGAAAAGGAACTATCCAAGTTATGCCCAACCGACTCAATCTTCCTCCACCTCCCTACTCAACGCTCCTGCAGTCACAGCTGGTGGAAGTGTCATAGCCAGTAAACTATCAAATAAGCTGAAAACAAACTTAAGGTCTACTAGTGAATATTCAAGTAAAGAAAATGAAAAAAGGGCAAGGCATCATGACAGTATGAACTCTGTTTCAAACAGCAACACCAAAGATAATAATAATGTTACTAAAAGAAAAGTTAGTGCCCCTCCTTCTTCTACTGCCGCCACAAAAGTATCTGAAAATTACACAAATTTTGATGACTTTCCGTCAAACCAAATCGACTTGACTGATGAGTTATCAAATAGTTACTCTAACCCTTTGATAAAGAAATATATGGATAAAAATGATGTTTCGATGTCATCTTCTCCAATCTCATTAAAAGGCAGTAATAAACTTGGTGAATATGAAACCCTTTACAAAAAATTCAATGATGCTTCGTTTCCAGCTCAGATCAAAGATGCTTTACAGTATTTACAAAAGGAGTTACTGTTGACATCGCAACAGTCATCATCAGCCCCAAAATTTGAATTTCCCATGATTATGAAAAAGCTACGCCAAATTATGATAAAGTCACCAAATGATTTCAAGCCATTTTTGAGTATAGAGAAGTTTACAAATGGAGTTCCCTTAAATTACCTCATTGAGCTATATTCTATTAATAGTTTTGATTACGCGGAAATCTTAAAGAATAGAATGAATCCTGAAAAGCCCTACGAGCTTACTAACTTGATTATAACCATCGCGGATTTATTCAATTTCTTGAATGCCAATAATTGTCCGACTGATTTCAAACTATACTATATGAAATACAAAACCACTTTTTTCAATTATAATTTCAAGTTACTTTTAGAGATTTTCCGTAACTTGAACATAAAACATGATAACACTCTGAGGTCAGGAACGAACGATCTCATGCCTAAAATATCAATGATACTCTTTCAAATCTACGGTAAAGAGTTTGACTACACATGTTATTTCAATCTAATTTTTGAAATTTATAAATTCGATAATAATCGTTTTAATAAATTGCTAGCTGATTTTGACATTGTATCTACCAAGATGAAAATCTGTCATGAACTTGAAAAGAAGGATGCCAACTTTAAGGTAGAAGACATCATTTCTAGAGAAAGTTCTGTAAGCTTCACTCCCATCGACAATAAAAAATCTGAAGGGGATGAGGAATCCGACGATGCTGTAGACGAAAATGATGTTAAGAAATGCATGGAAATGACAATGATTAATCCCTTCAAAAACTTGGAAACTGATAAAACACTAGAGTTGAAGAATAACGTTGGAAAAAGAACATCAAGCACAGACAGCGTAGTTATTCATGATGATAATGACAAAGATAAAAAGCTTTCAGAAATGACGAAAATAGTAAGTGTCTATCAACTGGACCAGCCAAACCCAGCAAAGGAGGAAGATGATATAGATATGGAAAATTCTCAAAAATCTGATTTGAATTTAAGTGAAATTTTTCAAAACAGTGGTGAAAATACCGAAAGGAAATTGAAGGACGATAATGAACCAACAGTAAAATTCAGTACAGATCCTCCAAAGATAATAAATGAGCCAGAAAAACTTATTGGAAATGGGAATGAGAATGAAAAGCCTGATTTGGAAACAATGTCACCAATCAAAATAAACGGGGACGAGAATATGGGTCAAAAGCAAAGGATCACAGTAAAGAGAGAAAGAGACGTAGCACTAACTGAACAAGACGTAAACTCCAAAAAGATGAAACTAGTTAATAACAAAAAATCAGAGAAGATGCATTTGCTTATCATGGATAATTTCCCAAGGGATTCCTTGACTGTATATGAAATTAGTCATCTTTTAATGGTTGATTCTAATGGCAACACTTTGATGGATTTTGATGTCTATTTCAATCACATGTCAAAGGCAATAAACAGGATAAAAAGTGGATCGTTCACTATGAAACATATAAATTACCTGATCGAACCCTTGATTACTTGTTTTCAAAATCAAAAAATGACCGATTGGTTGACGAATGAAAATGGTTTTGATGAACTACTGGATGTTGCTATTATGCTTTTGAAATCTACTGATGACACGCCTTCAATTCCATCAAAAATATCCAGTAAGTCCATAATTCTCGTTCATTGTCTTTTGGTTTGGAAAAAGTTTCTAAATACACTAAGCGAGAATGCCGACGATGATGGCGTTTCGGTGAGAATGTGTTTCGAAGAAGTATGGGAACAGATCCTTTTAATGCTTAATAAATTTTCTGATTATGGAAACGAAATCTATAAATTAGCGCAAGAGTTCAGGGACAGTCTAATGTTATCGCACTTTTTCAAAAAACATTCGGCAACAAGAATTCTAAGCATGTTGGTTACTGAAATTCAGCCTGACACCGCTGGTGTGAAAGAAACATTTTTAATTGAGACCTTATGGAAGATGCTGCAATCTCCTACCATTTGCCAACAATTCAAGAAATCTAATATATCAGAAATTATCCAAACAATGAGCTATTTCATTATGGGGACTGATAATACGTCGTGGAACTTCACCAGTGCCGTGGTATTAGCTCGTTGTTTGAGAGTCCTCCAAACTACTCCAGATTATACTGAGCAAGAAACCGAACGATTATTCGATTGTTTGCCTAAGAATGTCTTTAAAATGATCATGTTCATCGCCTCAAACGAATAGAGAATAGCGTGGTAGACGCGTAATTTTTTTTACCGTGACGCGTCTCACCAGAGTTTCTTAGTTCTTTCTCTTTTCTAAAACTGTAATAATATGAGCTCTTTGTAGACACATATAACATTTTGTTTCATATACATAATATATTTGCATATAAAAATATCAAGATAATTGATTGTCAATTGGTTCAACAAAGCTTGAAGGTAAATTTAGGCAGGAGCAAGTGACTGAAAAAAAAAAAAAATGAGCGGATCTATCGATGTCATCACTCATTTTGGGCCTGATGCAGACAAGCCGGAAATCATCACTGCATTAGAGAATTTAACTAAACTGCATGCATTGTCCGTCGAGGATCTATACATTAAATGGGAGCAGTTCTCCAATCAAAGGCGTCAAACTCACACAGATCTGACTTCCAAGAACATAGATGAGTTTAAACAATTTTTACAATTACAAATGGAAAAGCGTGCTAACCAAATTTCATCGTCCTCTAAGGTAAACACATCCACAAAAAAACCAGTGATTAAAAAAAGTTTGAATTCAAGTCCCTTGTTTGGCCTTAGTATTCCAAAGACTCCGACTTTAAAAAAAAGAAAGTTACATGGTCCCTTTTCACTCAGTGATTCCAAGCAAACATATAATGTAGGCTCTGAGGCAGAAACAAATGAAAAAGGAAATAGTTCTTTAAAATTGGAGTTTACTCCAGGCATGGCAGAAGATGCTGTGGGTGACAGTGCTCCATTGTCCCACGCTAAAAGCTCGGATGCCAAGACTCCCGGCTCGTCGACATTCCAAACTCCAACAACAAACACTCCTACCACATCGAGGCAAAATGTTCCTGCTGGTAAAATTTTGGATTCTTTGAACCCTGAAAATATTGAAATATCATCTGGTAATCCAAATGTAGGCCTTCTTTCGACTGAAGAACCATCATATAACCAGGTCAAAGTAGAACCATTCTATGATGCTAAAAAGTATAAATTCAGAACAATGAGGCAAAACTTACAGGAAGCGTCTGATGTCCTCGATGATCAAATTGAATCGTTTACTAAGATTATTCAAAATCACTATAAGTTATCTCCAAACGACTTCGCTGATCCAACGATTCAATCTCAGTCCGAAATTTATGCTGTTGGAAGGATAGTTCCAGATTCGCCGACCTACGACAAGTTTTTGAATCCAGAATCGCTTTCCCTAGAGACCTCAAGAATGGGCGGCGTTGGAAGAAGAGTAAGGTTAGACCTATCGCAGGTCAACGAGCTTTCGTTTTTCTTAGGCCAAATTGTGGCATTCAAAGGTAAAAATGCTAATGGGGATTACTTCACCGTTAACTCTATTTTGCCGCTACCTTATCCAAACTCCCCAGTGTCCACATCGCAGGAACTGCAGGAGTTTCAAGCAAATTTGGAAGGTTCTTCTTTGAAGGTTATCGTGACCTGTGGCCCATACTTTGCAAATGATAACTTCTCCCTCGAATTGTTGCAAGATTTTATCGATAGTATAAATAATGAGGTAAAACCTCACGTCTTGATAATGTTTGGCCCATTTATAGATATCACCCATCCTCTGATAGCGAGTGGTAAATTGCCAAATTTTCCCCAGTTCAAGACACAGCCCAAAACATTGGACGAGCTTTTTTTGAAGTTATTTACTCCTATTCTAAAAACCATATCACCACATATCCAAACCGTATTGATACCCTCCACAAAAGATGCAATTTCTAATCACGCCGCATATCCACAAGCTTCTTTAATTAGAAAGGCTTTACAGCTGCCTAAAAAGAACTTCAAATGCATGGCTAATCCTTCATCTTTTCAAATAAATGAGATATACTTCGGTTGCTCAAACGTTGATACATTCAAAGATCTAAAGGAAGTCATAAAAGGCGGTACTACCTCATCAAGATATAGATTAGATCGTGTTTCTGAGCATATTTTACAACAGCGCAGGTATTACCCCATATTTCCAGGTAGTATTCGTACAAGAATAAAACCAAAAGACGTATCTACGAAGAAGGAAACCAATGATATGGAAAGCAAAGAAGAAAAAGTTTATGAACATATATCTGGTGCAGATTTAGACGTGAGTTATCTGGGACTAACAGAGTTTGTTGGTGGGTTCTCGCCTGATATAATGATTATACCTAGTGAATTACAACACTTTGCAAGAGTCGTCCAAAACGTAGTTGTTATAAATCCCGGAAGATTTATTAGAGCAACAGGTAACAGGGGATCCTATGCACAAATTACTGTCCAATGCCCTGATCTTGAAGACGGGAAGTTGACGCTTGTTGAAGGTGAAGAGCCAGTTTATCTACACAACGTGTGGAAGCGCGCTAGAGTTGACTTGATTGCTAGTTGATATATTTAATTCAAACTTAACTAATGGAATAGCTCAAGGTAGCACCAAAAAGTATTGTTATACACCTGAACTATCGACCTTGAAACTGGCTCTATGACTTACTTATTGATTAAAGATCATAACATGACCAGTATCCGGGTAATAAAGTAACGTGATCAGAGGCCAGAGAAAATGTTCATAAGTAGAGACTACTCTTAAATGCATAATAAAAAAAAAAACTGATAGGCATCACTCTTTCCTTTTTGACTAAGATTCCAGCATCACATTGCAATATGTCCACTGGTATTACTTATGATGAAGATAGAAAGACACAATTAATTGCCCAATACGAATCTGTAAGGGAAGTTGTGAATGCAGAGGCAAAAAATGTTCATGTTAATGAAAATGCCTCCAAAATTTTATTATTGGTTGTTTCGAAATTGAAACCAGCTAGCGATATACAAATTCTTTACGACCATGGTGTGAGGGAGTTCGGGGAAAACTATGTTCAAGAGTTGATCGAAAAGGCAAAATTACTACCAGACGATATCAAGTGGCACTTTATTGGCGGTTTGCAAACGAATAAATGTAAAGATTTGGCTAAAGTGCCAAATTTATACTCTGTTGAAACAATCGACTCCTTGAAGAAAGCCAAAAAATTAAACGAATCGAGGGCTAAATTTCAACCAGATTGCAACCCAATATTGTGTAATGTTCAAATTAATACCTCCCATGAGGATCAAAAATCGGGCTTGAATAATGAAGCAGAAATATTTGAAGTCATCGACTTCTTCTTATCCGAAGAATGCAAGTATATTAAGTTGAATGGGTTAATGACTATTGGTTCATGGAACGTCTCTCATGAAGATAGCAAAGAAAACAGAGACTTTGCTACGCTGGTTGAGTGGAAGAAGAAGATTGATGCTAAATTTGGTACATCATTGAAATTGTCTATGGGGATGAGTGCTGATTTCAGGGAGGCTATAAGGCAAGGAACAGCGGAAGTCAGAATTGGTACCGACATTTTTGGTGCTAGACCTCCAAAAAATGAAGCTAGAATCATTTAGTAGGTTGAATGAACTGAGATTTTATACGAAGATCTTTTTTTTATAGCATTACAACACAAAATGAAAATAAATAGAATCTCAAATATATATATATATATATATATATGTGTGTGTGTTTATATATGTACAATGCGGATGATTTTCATTATAGTGAATTTGAGAAAATTTTACTTCGT
>OBMA010001230.1_pt1 | contig 15666 bp, 19 predicted proteins | sample 1539141 | NCBI WGS metagenome assembly OBMA01 (sample SAMEA3991484, study PRJEB22521) | metagenome | biome: anthropogenic terrestrial biome; feature: sewage plant; material: raw primary sludge | place: Sweden | collected 2012-09-26 | reverse complement strand
GGAAAACTTTTTAAACATAGTTTTGAATATCTAAATTAAATAGAAAAATTTATTCTACAAACTCATCTAAACTGACTTGAAAGAACTTAGCTAGCTTTATCGCTGTTTGTAAGGGCATATCAGACTCACCATTTCCCCAGCGTCCGATTGTTCGCGCAGTCGTCCCTATCGCTTTTGCCAGTTCTTCCCTAAACATTCCACGATTCTCTCTAAGTTCTCTAAGTTTCATTATCTATCCTCTTCAAATAGTTTCTTGCGCTCATTGATATAGTCAATTATATCTTTTCGAAAGAGAGACTTTTCGTCTTCTGTCAATCCATCAGAAGCCATACGGAAAATAGCATCTACAGTCGATGAATCAACATCATCCTTTTTCCCCTCTAATAGATAATCCGTAGTTACTCCATAAAATTTAGCAATTTTTGATAATTTTTCTGGTGTTGGGGTAACTTTTCCGTTTTCCCAACGAGCATAACTCTGTTGAGTAATGCCTAGAGAATCTGCCACTTTGGCTTGAGTTAAATTCTTTTGTTGACGTAATTCTTTTAAGCGATATGGTAATGTCATTTTCTGTTCCTCAAAAATATTTAAGTTTTTTACAAAAAACTCTTGACATTACATCACACATGATGTAAACTATAAGTACATCAAGGTTGATGTATCTGATTTCAAAAAAATTTAGTTTTTCTTTTGGAATCACTAATGTTCATTGCAAATTAAATAAAAAGTGCGTCTGACAACCAGAGGACTGACCATCAAACTACACTAAACTTCGTACCTTTATTGTATCTTGTTTGAAAAAGAAAGTCAAGTCCGTTTTCGGTTGAAGTTGAGATAGTAAAACAATTCTAAAAAGTTGTGGGCTCACACGCATTTCGGACTTTCGCACTTTTCCGAATAGTAAAGTGAACTGGCTTCGCCAAAAGGCGTAAGAGAATCGTGACAGGTATGATAATGACTACCTCGATGATTGGCTGGGAAAGCGATGGTAATTGACGCAATGCACCTTGCTAAACGTTGCCACCGTGAAAGGTTTATCGATTATCCAGATAGGTCTTTCAACCAAATAACCCTTTTTCAAACAGACTACTCTATATTATTTTCCCTGAGTAGTCCATGCTTAAGCTACTAGATTTTTCTAGTAGCTTTTGTTTTTACAATAAAGAAAGGAGGCTTTTATGACCTCATACTTTAAACAATGTCTAGAGCATCTTTTACAAAACTATCTATTTACACACAAAATATACGCTCACGACCTTACACTACAAGCTAGTCTATTTTGCTCTGTAAAAGAAGAAATCGACAATCTTGTTAAGAAATTTAAAGCAAGCGGCTATCCACTTGCGGAATTGACTTACTATAGTCAGATATATAAAAATAAAATCAATCGCTTTTACTTTAGTCAAATCAGCCCAACAATCGGCTGATTTTTTATTACTCAAAAATAGAAATGGAGAATACTTATGATTCCTGAAACACTTGTTATGAAACCTGAATTTATCGGAACTGCTTATTATGAAAAACTTGGCAATGCGCCACGTACCATTTTTGGAAAAGAAGGGAAATACCAACGACACGTCCTGAATAGTCAGGTACATGGTTCGTTCCACGTCATCACACCTGCCACAAACACAATCTTTGATGAAGATACACAAGTCAAAGTAATTAACCCGATTTTCTTCCCAGACCGTGCAGTAAATGGTACCAGCGTAGCACCTGCACTCAATGTCTTTGCTGAAAAACTGGAAATTGTAAAATAAGAAAGGAATTAGAAAACTATGGCTAAAACTGGATTAAACTTTGGAGAAAAACTACAGATTGTTGATAAAAGCTACCGCGTTATCACTGATGCCTTAAAGCTAGATGAAGTCTTTGGCAAATTGACTTTCCGCAGTTTGGAAGGTGCAGAACTCATTTATGATGCGGACCGTAGCCAACGAAATGATGATGGATCCTTCGTCCAAGTTCCAACAGGGGAAATTCGTGGTATTACCGTTGGTATCCATTCTGCCAACCAACACGAAACGCTCTTTTTCACTATCGTGGATATGTCAGAACAAGAAATCACTGACCTTAATCTCAACTACCGTGAAGAAGTAGAGCTAAGAGACATTGTGGTGACCTATTCAGCTATTGGACGAAACGATAACTATCGTCTCTATGCTTCTGCTATTAAGAAAAAAGGGGCCCAACCTACTTCCAAAATTGAACCAAAAGCTGAAGATAAAAAATGATGCTAGGAGGTAGATATGCACCTCTTTACCTATCGTGGATTACGTGTCCATAAATTTCACAGGCATATTCGGGTGATAACCAGTCTTCTACTGTTATCACCTTTTTTAGTAGCGAATGGATTCTACTACTATCCCATCTATAATCAGCTTCTTGTTGACCCTTTACAGTATGTACCAAGTATCCTATTCACAACTATTCTACCAATCGTAGTTCTTTCAATCATTACACCTATTCTCTACCAGAAAATACTTTTCTTTCAACGCTTAAATACATTACGAATTATGGCTAATTTTCTTTTAGAAAATCGGTATTATACGTCAAAGACTATTAAACGAGAGGGGCGAACCAAGGAAAAAATTACTCTTCCAAAAGTCTACGTCAAACGTGGGAAATACCAACTACTTGTCTCTTTTATCCTTGAAGGCAATAAATTTCAAGACCGCTTTATCAATCTTGGCGCAACACTTGAAGTCATGTTCAATGGGGACTTTAGAAACAAAACCTTTGACGAGCGGTTCGTTCAATATGATATTGCCATCAACCGAATTGCCTCCCGCATTCCTGTCTCAGAAGTTACTGTGACAGATAGAGGGCTACGCCTCATGAAAGACGTCTTCTGGGACTATGTTTCAGAACCACACTTACTAATTGGTGGAGGAACTGGAGGAGGTAAAACTGTCATTCTCATGACAATTGTATTGGCACTCTCTAAAATTGGCTTCATTGATTTATGTGACCCGAAGAATGCTGACTTAGCTGGTCTAAAAAAAGCACCTGTTTTTAAAGGTCGTATCTTCATTTCAAAAGAAGATATCATATCATGCCTCAAGGAAAATGTCGCTGAAATGGAAGAACGATACGAGGCCATGCAAAATCATCCTGACTACAAAACTGGAAAGAACTTTGCTCAATACGGTCTCAAGCCAAAATTCCTTGTCTTTGATGAGTGGGCAGCCTTCATCGCTAAGATAGAAAATGACTATCGCCTACAAGCTGAAGCGACAGAATACCTGACCCAAATCATCCTTGAAGGGCGTCAAGCAGGAATGTTTGTGATTCAAGCCATGCAGCGACCAGACGGTGAATACATCAAAACAGCACTTCGTGACAACTTCATGAAACGCCTCACCGTTGGACACTTAGAAGATACCGGATACAACATGATGTTTGGGGATGCAAACCGAAACAAAGAGTTCAAAAAGCTAGATAAAATCAATGGCAAAAAGGTTCATGGCCGTGGCTACATTGCCAATAACGGTGAACTAGCTGGTGAGTTCTTCTCCCCCTACGTTCCATTCGATGAAGGATTTTCTTTTGAAGAAAAATTTATGAAATTACCAGTGTTGGAAGATGGACAAACTAGTGCTATGGATGAGAAAGAGGAACTTGAAAACAACAACGAGGCAATGGACACGAAAACCGAGAAAAATTATCAACTACTAACGGAATTCGCGAAGGAAAAGGACCTCCCCGTCAAAACTCTCCGGAAAATTATCTATTTGCTAGATGAACGAGGGATGCCTTTTGACAAGGAGGAAAACTCACTGGTTGTGACACCTTTTCAAGAACAGTTACTTCTTGAAACCTTAGAACTATTTGAGGCGGAAGGGCGCAAGTCATACCCAAAGGCGGTTGAAAGTTGTCTCGCAAATCATGGGCTAGGACAAGAGCAAGGGCAAGCCTGACAACGTCAGGCGCAGACCGTAGCTCGCAGTTCCTTCGGCCCATGATTGTGTTTCAACCCCCGATTTCTAATAGGGGGGTAACATTTGTCAAAATGACAACATCCAACCCCCGAAACGCCAATGGTACCAAGGTTTTTCAAGATTAATCAAGTGTGTCACTTTGCCTCTAAAAACTGTGTCACTGACTAGAAAGGAGTTTTACTATTGAATGGATAAGTTAAATCCGCTACACCTCAAGAAATTTCGAAAGCAAACAGGTATGACCCAAAAACAATTTGCACAATCTATCGGGATTTCTACTCGAACCTATCGCAGTTACGAGGATGGTTCACGCGGATTGAGTTTGAAAAGATTTAATCAATTCAAAGGGAAGCTTGGATTTCATAAGCATAATACAGAAGGCCTCATAGACGTAACGATTGACTATCTACGAATGACATTCATGTCTATTCGTGACCTATCCCACTTCTGTCAAACCTACCTTCACTGTTCTTTTACCGATTTCAAAGAGTTTGAAACGAGACTCCTAAATTACTCAAGGCTCTGGAAACGAGGTAATATTTGGATATTTGATTTTTGGGATAAAATCGAAACAGGAAATTTCCAAGTAACCCTCCAACTCTCTGGACAAGGCTGTCGCGAAATGGAACTCATACTAAAAAGCGAAAACCTTACCTGGCAAGAATTTCTCCAAGCAATGCTCTTTGATCTAACGGATAGCCGAATAACGAGGCTAGATATTGCCTTAGATGAACGCTACCTTGGTCACGAAAAAGAACATGAACAATTTCATCTTTCAGATTTAATTACCAAGGTCTATAAAGAAGAGGTCCGATTCAAACATATCAGAAGCTGGAATCACATTGGAGGAGGCAGTCTTAAAAACGTAGGGGACACGGATGCTAGTCAAGGTATTTCTATTTATTTTGGCAGTCGTCAAAGCAATCTCTACTTCAACTTCTATGAAAAACGCTATGAGCTAGCTCGAAGCGAACAAATCTCCGTGGAAGAATCCTTGGAGATTTTTGGTATCTGGAATCGATATGAGTTACGCTTTTCTCAAGAAAAAGCACAACTCGCAATCGAGGAATTTGTCAACGGTGTTGACTTAGGAGAAATCGCACGGGGAATCATCAACCACGAAATACAGGTATATGACGGCACCAATAAATTTGGTGCGTTTCTACCTGATCAAAAATGGCAACGTCTCTTTGGTGGTACTGATCCTCTAAAACTTCAAATGAAGCCTGAACCCTATTCTATTGACAGAACGGTCAATTGGCTGATGTATCAGGTCGCAAATTCACTCAAATTAGTAGAGGAAGCTGACAAAATCATGAATACAGATTTTCTAAAAATGATTCATGCGAATGGTGAAATAACCGAGCGAGGCGAAAATATCTTACAAGATTTACAAGCATCCTATCACTTACAAAATTTAGAAGGAGAACACTATGGAATACAAAGTTGAACTGAATAGTTTAGATGAATTTAAAGCATGGTCTGGTGCTAGAGAAACCCTAAACGTTGTCCGAGAACGTGGTGGAATCGAGCAACTCACCTGGCTTTGTGAGGAAATTTTCTCAGGAACAATTCCAACTGAAGGTGAAATCAATGACTGGCTATGGTTTGATGATGACTATATCTATCGCTCCCTTGGCTATGATGACCTTGTTGAGGAGTAACAGGAGGTATTTATGACCCATCCATATGCTGAACGGTGTAAATTACATACCAACAACCTATTGGCTGAAAGAGTCCAAAAAATCTATGCCGACATGAGAAAACCTTTGAATAATAGCGATGATCTTTTAGTCGCAATCCATACTGAAATAAGATACGCAGACTCAGACCGAACCTACCTCCTCAATAACGTACTGAAGCGTTTAGAAGAAGCCGACAAGCGCGAACGGCTCTTCTATGAGAAATTATCTAGCTTGGAATACCAGATTCGGCAAGCTCTTGATCCGAGTATCTAGCTGATGTTTATCAAAAATATTTATGAAGGTGCTACCTACTTTCATGAAACAAACGAAATCTGGTATCTATTTGTCGTATTGATGAAGGAGAAAGATTTTTATTTTGATACATTCGCGCGAAAAATAGATGATATGGATCACTACCAACATGCGTATTTTACAACGTCGGGCAAGGTCCTTGACTTTAATCGAAAGATGGACACTCATGTCGTCACCCTCTTTCGCCAAATCATCAAAGAACAACAAACCATATTTACGGAGGAAATAATCATGGCAAAACAAACTATTTTTGAAAAGAAAATCAAGTCTGTCTCTTTACAACTTGGTGAACTAATGAAAGCAAATAATGATAAGGAAGCCTGGACAAAAGCAGGTGAATTAAATAGCTTATTGAAAAATGAAGAGGCTGAAAAACTCCCTTTAGACTTCCTTGACCAGATTCGTTCAGAACTACGTAGCTACTACTACATTAACGGGGAAATCAATAAACTTCACAAACAGTTGTATGCAAAAGGCAATAAATTAATTGAGTTAGCTAGTTTCTAATCAGGAGGAGTTATGACAAAATTCATTTTACTGATTAACCAGGTAAAACAATATCTGTCACGTTTCAAAAAACAAGACAAGAAACGTGGTTCTCCAAAACTCATCAAAGCAACACGTAAAAACGTAAATATCCTAGTCCTTCTTGGATTAGGATGTTTCGTTTTAATTGGCATTCTTGGATCCATGCGTGCTATTGCCCTTTCCAGTAAAGTCACTCATCTGGAAACTGAAATTAGAAAGGCGCACTCTACACGCCTCACTCCAACAACTCCTTATACAGACTATCGCTTGAACTACTACCTCAATGACTTTGTGGCAGCCTATTTCACGTTTTCGGATAAAGCCGAAGAACAAGAAACTCAAATTGAAACACTCAATAATTTTTATAATGTCACCCCCACCATTAAGTCACAAGGTCAAAAACGAACACCTACCTCACTTGTTTCTGCTAAACTCTTACAACTGACTGATAACACTGCACTGTATCAAGTTACGTATAAACAAAAAGTGGAAGATAAAGAAGTGGAACTAACCACTGGCTTTTCCATTCCCTATGGTAAGAATGATAAAAGCTACTACGTTTCCGGATTACCTTGGTACTCTAGTTTGACAGATGTTCAAGCCAAAGATGTGGACACAGATTCAGCACTAAGCCTGACGGCTACAGACAATGTTTCAGAAGAAATTCATGGAAGAGTAACTAAATTCCTTACTATCTTCTTTTCCAATTACACTACGGATCAAGATAACCTTGACCTTGTAGGCAAAGGTTTAATCGCCCTTGAAAACACAATTTTTCATTCGATAGATTATACCTACTTAGTTGAAGATACGGGCACAATCACCGCCTACACACAAGTCACATTTGAAGTTGCTGGCAATACTCGCTCCGAAAACTTTACGTTAACACTTACTCCAAAAGGAGACTCCTATTATGTAACTCAATTACTTCACACTATTCCAAATGATTATGCAAAACCAGAAGGAGAATAATATCTATGAATACTAGCTCACTACAACAATTCCTCCAAGGAGATGGATCTTGGATTATTACAGCAGTCGCAATTCTATTAGCGATTAAAGCTTGGAAAAATAGTTCTTGGCTCCAGCTTTTCTCTGTTATAGGATTTTGGGGCATTATTATGTCAATGACCAAAGGACAACAGATTCTAGCTGTTATTGGTTGGTTCCTCCGTCTCTTTGGCATTGAAACGGGGCTTTGATATGAACACTGAAAAAGACCCGCTCTATGATTACGCTAGGGGGCTAAACGCTCCCTATTGGATTCAGGAAATCAAAACACAAAAAGGAACACGGATTTGGTACTTCGCAACACCTATGCAATTATCCTTTTTTGTTGTCTTTATCCTAGTTTTTGTCACTATGGTGCTAGGGCTTTCATTCATACTTGTCCCCCTCGCAAAAATTACTCACTCGATTTCCCTCTTATTATATGTGTATGTCCCTTATAAGCTGGCAAAGTTTTACACCGAATACGAACCACATGGAAAGAAAATGCATCTCTTTCTCGCGGACTACATTTACTATTTATATGAATTTCGCCTGAACAAGAAAGCTATCTACCACGATGAACGCGTGGATTCCTTTGAGGAAGAGGAGATTGTCTTTGAACAAACAAATCTATAGAAAGGAGGCAATATGGCTATCAACCTACAATATCCTATTAAAGCTACTTACAGAAATCTTATTTACCGAAAGGATAAACATGTCGCTGCCTATTTCAGGATTCCAAATACTCCAATCACTATAACTGATAACGATAAAAAAAGAAAACATAAATGGACTGTCAGTCAGCTGATTAAAAAGCTAGCGAAAAATCAACACTTTGAAATTTCACTCATCCCAAAAGATTACCTTCTTGAAGAGAAGATGCGTGATTTTATGGATGCCCTTTCTCCCAATAACCGAAAATTAGGTGAAGACTTACTTCTTCATACAGTCGATACATTGACAGATGAAATGGAAATCCCCTATCAATTTGATTGGTTGGTCGGTGTTCGTCTCAGAAAACATGACAAGGCAAGTAGTCTTACAGACCTCGCTTATGAACGGTTCTCCGAACTGACAGAAACCATCGCAAATGGACTTGGTTTTGAATTAGAAGAAGAGAAACCATGGTATGAAGACTATCTTTCCGATGAACAAGACTGTTTTCAAATTCTCTCGACACTTCGTTGTCGCCGTCTAACCAACGAAGAATTATTCTACTATCAACGAATGCAATACTTACGCTATATTCCACATTTCAAGGGGGAGGTGCTTGCTAATCGTTCACTGTTTAACGTGACAGATACCTTAATAAAAAGCTTGAGCGGTGGCTTTCTCAAGTTAGAAAGTCCCTACGGAACATCCTTCGTAACCATTTTGCCAGTCGGAAAATTCAATACTATATTCAACGGATTCCACTTAGGTGAGTTTATCCAACGCCTAAATTTCCCTGTAGAACTTCAAATCAAGGCGGAGTTTATTGACAGAAATAAAATAAAGGGAAAAATGGGACGCTCTAATACTCGATATAAAAATATTATGGAAGAGGCAGACAGTACCAATACCGTCCAACAAGATGAGATTATCATGGGCTCCTTTTCCCTAAAAGATCTGATGAAAAAAGTCGGAAATAAAGAAGATATTATCGAGTATGGCGCTTATCTCATCGTATCAGCATCTTCTATCACTCAACTTCGGAACCGTCGCCAAGTGGTGCTCAACTACTTTGATGATATGGGCGTTGAAATCAGTGAAGCAAGCCACGATACACCGTACCTTTTCCAAAGTCTTCTCTATGGACAAGACCTGCAAAAGAAAACAAGAACCTGGACCCACATGGTTACGAGTCGAGGCTTTGCGGAACTCATGCCATTTGCGAATACATCTGCTGGTAATCGTATTGGTTGGTACATCGGTCGTGTAGATAACTGGACAGGACGTTGGGATTCAATCGATAAAGCTATACATGCCTCAAAAAACATTGTCCTCTTTAATGCAACCGTCGGTAATAAAGAAGACATTGCAGGAAAAATAACCAAAAATCCACATATCATCATTACCGGTGCAACTGGGCAAGGGAAATCTTTCCTGGCACAAATCATATTTTTATCTGTTGCGCTCCAAAACGTAAAAACGCTGTACATCGATCCTAAAAGGGAACTTCGTCATCACTACGAAGAAATCATGCATTCTCCAGAATTTTCTAGTCTCTATCCAGAACGAAAAAAACAACTGGAAGCATTCAACTTTGTCACACTCGATAGCTCACTCGCTTCCAATCACGGAGTGCTTGACCCGATTGTTGTATTGGATAAAGAACAAGCCGTGGAAGTTGCAAAAAATATGTTGGAATTCATACTTCAGGCCGTCGATAATGTCACAATGGATCAAAAGACAGCTATTACTGAAACCATCAATGATATTGTCGATAAGAGACAAGCAGGTCAAACAGTTGGCTTTAAGCATGTGCTTGTAGCGCTCAAAGATAGTCAAAATGATCAGATTGCCTCAGTTGGTCGTTATCTAACCTCTATCGTAACCAACTCTATTTTGGAGTTGGCATTCTCTGACGGCACTACACAAGGCCTCAATTATGACTCACAAGTGACCATACTTGAAGTCGCAAACCTAAAATTACCAAAAACGGATACCACTAAGATTTCAGACCATGAACGGAACTCAATTGCACTAATGTTTGCTTTAGGAGCCTTTTGTACCCACTTTGGTGAACGAGATGAAAATGAAGATACTATTGAATTTTTTGATGAAGCATGGATACTGATGAAATCAGCTGAGGGCCAAGCAGTTATCAAGAATATGCGCCGTATTGGACGGTCAAAAAACAATACCTTAGCGCTTATCACACAATCCGTACATGACGCGGAAAATGACGATGATACAACTGGATTTGGAACAATTTTCGCCTTTTATGAAAAATCAGAACGAGAAGATATTCTTAAGCACATCCATTTAGAAGCAAATGAACAAAACTTAGAATGGATCGATAATATGATTCCTGGTCAATGTCTCTATTATGATGTCTACGGAAACCTCAATATGATTTCTATACACAATATCTTTGATGATATTGACATGCTCTTAAAACCAATGAAAGCAACTGTCTCATCAAGCCTAGAAAATAAATATGCTATGTAGAAAGGAGGGCTCATATGCAAGAAGCATTTGAGAAATTAAAAGGCGTCGATATCTTCGCTTTAAAATCATATCTTGAAAAGACCTCAAAAATTGAGACCTCCATCATCGTGGCAATGAACGAGATTTTTGTAAATCTCTTCTTTTTTGTCTTAAATCTTGTGGTAGGTTTTTTCTCACTAATGATTCGAGTTCTTGAAAATATAGATCTGTACGATTCCTACAAAACCTACGTCTATAATGCGGCCAATTCCATTTGGCAAGGGCTAACAGGCTCCACTTCGGGCGGACTTTCCAGTGGTTCATTGGTTTCTATGCTTCTTACAGTTGGAGCCTTTTACCTCTTTTATCAATATTTCTTTTCACGTGGAAACTTCATGCGGAAAGTTCTACATCTTTTTATCGTCACTGTCCTTGGATTTGGATACTTTGGAACAGTAGCTTCAACTTCAGGGGGGCTTTATATCTTAGATACAATTGAAGACCTTGCAGATACTGTCACGACAAAAATATCAAATGTCTCTATTTCTTATGGAGATGGCAAGTCAATTAAAGTTGGAACCTCAATGGCTGATAGTTATATCGCCCAAACTTCTTACACTGCCTATGTCTTTGTGAATACTGGTCAAGAAAACGGGAAATATAAAAATAGTCAAACTGGAGAAGAAGAGGTGTTTGAGGATTCAAAAGTACTCGGTATTAGGAATGAGGCTGGTCAATTTGTTTCCGTAAAGAATAAAGACAGAGAAGAATATCTGGATAAACTAGGAAATGATGCAAATGATGGAAAAGAAAAAAACCGATGGGTATCGGCTGTATGGGACTATCTATTCATTGAAACCTTCTATGTTATTTTTAAAATCATTGAAGCCATTATTATTGCGATTCCACTAATTCTTGTACAAATACTAAATCTTATTGCTCAAATTATCGTCCTTGCTATGATCCTATTATTCCCTCTCTCATTGCTCGTCTCATTTGTCCCTGCAATGCAAGATATCATCTTTGGAATTATGAAAGTCATGTTTGGAGGACTTGTCTTTCCGACTATTACGACCCTTATTACGCTGATTATCCTTTACTTAGAAAAAGTCATCGAAAGTTTCATCACTTCAGGATTTGATGCAGTTATCGGAAATTTTTCATCTCTTGCCACCTTTGCACTACTCTTCAAGCTTATGCTTACTGTTATTGCAAAGGCTGCAGTCTACTACTTCCTCTGGATATATAAAGGTGAACTTATTGAGTTCATTATGGGATCTAGAGCACGATTGAAGATGGAAGACATTGGACATCAGGTCGAGACTAGAGTAACTCAAGGAAGAGAAATCATCCAACAAGTTCCAACAAGAAGTTTTGAAACGGCACAACACATTGGAAACTTTGCCTTAGCTGGAACTGGTTTTGTAGCAGGATCCGCTATGCATGCAACATCTCATATCAAGGATATAGGTAACAGATTGAAACCAACTCCACCAAATCCTATACGAAAGGAAGAACCTGTAGAACAGGCGGAACAATCAAATACCATCGCTCCAGAACATAGACCACCTTCTCAATCGCCAAAACAAGATCCTATTTCTCCAGTAACACCAACCGTAACGACTGAAAAATTAGAAATCCATACACCAAAAGCGACAATGATTGAGCCAAACAGTCAAAAACAAAAAGTATCTACTATCCGAGTCAGTCAAGAACAATCAACAGAACGTAAAAATTCAAGTCCCAACAAGAACTCACATTTCCCAACATCAGAACCTTTACCAGATATGGAGTATCAGGAGCTCAAGCAACAATGGATTTCACCGCGTAAACAACGCAAAATGAAACGTCTAGAAAAAGAACTCAACCAATATGATCAGATTGGATCAATGTATCAGGCACAAGGCTCCAATGCCTTTACAAAGAGTTTTCGTAAAACAATGACTAGAGACGACAAAATCAAAGCAAATATTGAGCGAAAAAATCATCTTATGAAAGAACTAAACAGACTGCGAGGTGAACAAGATGGACGCTATTAGAATCTATTCTAGAAATCAAATTCAAACACTCTTGGAAAAATACATTTATCAAGCTTATGAAGAAGATTTGAAAGCAATCAAAGTGACTGTTTTCTATCCTGTTGATGATCAGGAAGCCAGAAGAATTATTGAAACCTGTCGCGCAATGCAAGTCGTTTTGGATGCAAAATGGCTCTTCGGTACAATTATCTTCAAAGTTTATCTCAAACACTAAAGGAGGTGATGGGGTCACATGAAATTCCTATTTAAGCTTAGTTTGTTCACTCCACTTCTGTTGCCCCTTTTCCTTGTTGTCATTTTTGCGGCTGCCTTAGCTGGAAATCCCTCAAGCAATATAAGTAATGGAACAACTTTTGGAAGACAAACAACATTGACGGCTAAAGAGGTGGCACAAAAAGCTTCAATTTCAGAAGAACGAGCTGAGGACGTGATTAAAATTCTCAATTTTCAACTGTCAAAAGAAGGATTCACACTTGCAGGATCTAGCGGAAGCCTTGCAGTTGCAGAAAGAGAATCAGGTTTTGATCCTAAAGCCATTAATCCAAGCGGTGGTGTTGCCGGCTACTTTCAGTGGTCAGGCTGGTCAAATACAATTAACGGAAATCGTTGGTCAAAGGCATCCCGCAGAACACTCGACTCCGATATTCAGCTACAACTCATGTCTACAGAACTAAATGGGGATTATAAAAACGTTAAAACTGAAATGCAAAAGGCAACAGATCCTGCTCAAGCAGCCTTGTACTGGTCAGAACACTACGAAGGAGTTTCGCTATCCGATGGACAAACGAAGGCTGAAAAACTACAAAATGATGCCATCAAATGGTTCTCCATCTTCGATGGAACAATTACCACAGGAAGTATCATACCATTTTCAGGTGAAACAGGTCTTACTACTGGAACCCTACTTTCTTCTTTTACGTTCCCATCAGAATACGCTGGAAAACTCAAATATGGTGTCCCAACTGAAAAATCAGTTACAACACAAGGAAATAACACCTATCCACCTGGTCAGTGTACTTGGTACGTCTGCAATCGGCTAATTGAGACAGGAATCAGTACAAACTCAGCTATTTACAACTACAATGGCAATGGCCAGGATTGGGTAAATAGTTTAGTAGCTAGAGGTTGGATGAAAGTAACCGAACCACAAGTAGGGGCAGTCATGTCCATAAAGGGTGGATATAGAGGAACTCCAGTAGAATATGGACACGTTGCCTTTGTCGAGGCTGTCAATAAAGATGGCACATTTCTCATTTCCGAATGCAATATTGGAGGTGTTCAAAATAAACCACATTATGCCGTCTTAACAAACCAAAGCTACTATAGTTTCGCCATTCCACAATAAGCTATCGATTAAGAAAATTGAAATAAACAAATAAGTTTGATTATGAATATATCAGTTAAGAAAAATTTAGGGATGTTGGATTATACTATCATCATCCAAATATTTTTCATATTCATAATCTCCTAGAAAGCAAGCTTAGAAATGGGCTTGTTTTCATTTTTAATGCAAAGGAGAGAAAAGATGATAATAACAATAAATAAAGATGATTTAATACTTCTTGGATTTACTGAAGGAACCTCAAAACAAATAATTCGAAAAGGAAAAAAACTGCTCGTCGAAAGAGGCTTTGTAGTATATAAAAACAAGCGCATTGGAACAATACCTGCAACGATTGTATCCGAATTACTTGGTATTGAAATACAAGATAGTAAGCTCACAAAGGGGTAGACAATGGTAATACGAAAAAGGAATAATGGAAGTTGGGATGTTGATGTTAGTAATGGATATGATCCGATAACATTAAAGCAACGAAGAATCATCCGTAAAGGATATAAAACAAAAAAAGAAGCTATCGAGGCAGAAACCTTTCTACGAACTGTAGAATTAAAAAACAATAAATACGGTACTAAAGCTACAATCCCATTACTATATAATCTCCTTAAAGAAGAAGATGTTATAAATCAACGAAAAATTAGCTATATAAACACGCAGGAAAATAACTATAACAAACACATTAAAGATTACTTTTCAAAATTAAATAATGTGGGAAAATTAACATACGAAGATATTTATGAATTCAGAGAACACTTAAGAAAAAAAAGAGCTAAAAACTCAGAAAAAAAATTAAGTACAAATACTATCAATAAAATCATGATTTTACTTAAAAAAATACTTGATGTAGGAATTAGAAAAGGCTACTACACTCAAAATCCAGTAAATCAATTAAAGAAACTACCAATTGTAAAACCACAAATAAAATACTGGACTATACAAGAGTTCCATCAATTTCTCAAACTATTTACAGTAGAGGAGTACCATTTAAAACTGCTTTTCACAGTATTGTACTTTACAGGTATGAGGCTAGGAGAAGCACTTGCATTAACTTGGGAAGATATTGATTTAAATATAAATACAATCTTTGTAACCAAGTCAATTTATACAAAAGATAAAGTAAGTCATATTAGCACTACAAAAACTAGAGCAGGAACCAGAAGAATCATCCTTAACAAGAAACTAATCACTGAACTAGAAACTTGGAAAGAAAAACAATTTAATCTATTAAAGGCATTTACAAAAGAGCCATTGAAACTAAAAATTTTTCAAAACAGTCCAGTCATACTTACAAAAGATAGTATAGAAAAGCAATATAAAAAAATCTTGAGTCGAGATAGGCAACTAAAAAAAATAAGAATACATGATTTTCGACACTCCCACGCATCCCTTTTAATAAACCAAGGTGAGGATTATCATATAGTAAAAGAACGTTTAGGACATGCTTCAATTACAACAACAATTGATACCTACTCACACTTGTATCCAAGTAAACAAAAAGACTTGGCAGAAAAATTAGATGATTTATTGTAGAAAATACAAGGCATTAGATGTACATATATAATTAGGAAGAAATTTTAAGTAACTCTGGCCAACAATTCTATAGGAAAAAATAAAAGACAAGGCTTAGAAACCTTGTCTTTTAAACTATACCGGCGGCCGGGGTCGAACCGGCACGTCCTTGCGGACACTGGATTTTGAGT
>OBMA010001224.1_pt1 | contig 15711 bp, 10 predicted proteins | sample 1539141 | NCBI WGS metagenome assembly OBMA01 (sample SAMEA3991484, study PRJEB22521) | metagenome | biome: anthropogenic terrestrial biome; feature: sewage plant; material: raw primary sludge | place: Sweden | collected 2012-09-26 | reverse complement strand
ATTCCTTTCCTTCCAGCATAGGCTGAACCATCACAGCCGTCACACCTTGTAAGGATTTCATTCTTCGTATCTCCTTGCGGAGATGTTCGCCTGTATGAATATTCAGGCATACTCCACCAATATCACTCTTGTGTACTGGACCTACAACTTTAGCAACAACCGGGAAGCCGACTTTTTCTGCGAAGCTAATGAGTGAGTTCTCTTCCGTTGAGACAAACTCTGGCACTAGGGGAAGACCTGCTGCATGAAACAATTCGCGCACCTTATCGGGGGAAATGAACATGTCACACGAATCCGGTAGCGTATCAATAATACGTCGGATACGGGGGACGTCCACTCCAAACAGTTCTATCTCATTATCTGCCGGACTGGATGTTGTAAGAATTCGTACTAATGCTGCACCTAATGTCACCTCATCACTGAAACTGACATGTCCCTTGGCAAGGAAGTCACTGACCTCTTGTCCTGCCGTATGCATTGATGGCAGTATCGGTATGATCGGTTTTGTCGTTGTGAGCATCCTCCGGTGTAGTACTTCATACGCTTCCTGTACACTCACAAGTCCGGGAGTTCCAAAAATGACAATAATAGCATCTATATCAGTAAACACGTTCTCACAGTAATCAATACATATATCCAGTTGTTGAGGATTGCCTGTGGCCAGTATATCGATAGGATTCCCGACGCTGGCACCGGGAAAAAGTTTACTCTTCAGCTCCATTGCCTTTTCGCCTTCAAATTTGGGCACCTGGAGTCCACCTTTACAGAGTGCATCTGTTAACATCACAGCAGGTCCACCGGCATGGGTTATGATCGCAATATTCTTACCTTTAAGTGAAGGCAAGGTAAAAATAGATCCGACTGTAGTAAGTTCTTCACGACTGTAACAGCGTGTGATACCAGCCTTACGGAAAAGCGCCTCTACGGCAGAATCACTGCTTGCAATGGCTCCTGTATGAGATGAGGCGGCACGACTTCCGCTCTCGCTCGTTCCACCTTTAATAGCAGCGATGTGGCATCCTTTCTTAATAAGTGATGATGCATGAAAGAGCAAACGGTCAGGATCCTTGATGTTTTCTATATATAGTAATTTGATCTTAGATCCTCCTCCAAAGTTGTCCTCTCCAAAGTGCTCATCCATATATTGTAATACATCCTCTACACCATTCTGCTTCCCATTCCCGACACTCCATACTGAATTAAACATTAATCCCTTACTGATGGCGGCCTCAAGAATATATACAGCAGTGGCTCCTGAACTGGAGATAAGATCGGCACCATCTGAGTGAAGTATGGGAATAGGTTGAGTAAACACACTATGGTGCCAGATATTCATCATTCCTATACAGTTAGGACCAATGAGTGACGCGCCATAACGTTTGGTGACGTCCAATATACGCTTTTCAAGCTCCGCACCTTCAGCTGTCTCTTCACCGAAACCTGCACTGAGAATGATAAAGGCTTTGACATGAGCAACTTGCGCGAGCTTCTCAACTGTGTCAGGACATAATGCCGCAGGTATGGCGAGTATGGCAAGATCGGTAGGTGGCAAGTTTTTTATATCATTGACAACCGCCAATCCTTGTACGACTTTCTCTTTGGGGTTGACTGGATAAAGAACTCCGTTGTAGCCTCCATTTATTATATTTCGAAGTATAGCTCCACCTGTCTTATGAACATTGTTAGAGGCTCCTATTATTGCTATACTTTGAGGATAAAGTAATTCCGAATTAATCATGATAAACTGATATATAATTAAAATAATGTAAATTTATTGCAAATATAACGATTATTGCAAAATATGAATCATAAATTAGTGCTAATTTATAGAATTATTTTCTATATTTGCAAAAGATAGAACGACACTAAGTCGTGAGTAGGATTCATTTAGTACTCATGTAATTATGAAAATAAGACTCTATACTTATCTCTTCTTGATGGTATGTTGCATGTCTGCAAATGCACAGGATGATAATGATCATGCTGATTTACCGGCAACGCTATCCGTTGGATCTGCGGAAATAGATACTAAGGCTCAAATAGGTGACTCATTAACATTAACCCCATTACAACTAAATTTACCGAGCCTTAACTCATATACTGCTTCACCAATGATGATGCCTGTAGGGTATTGGGGCGGTTATGATACGTGGGACTTACACCCCGGACTAAATGTATCTTTCGGTATGAGTCTAACTGTTGGGTTAGGTAAACACTCATATCCGGGTGCAGGATTTGCCCAAAATCTATCTATCATGTACGCCACTCAAATATCTAAAAAATTCTCATTGGCAGTTGGCGGATACTATAATCATCTGAATTGGAATAATGCTGGATTCAATGATACAGGTATAAGTGCGGTATTAGGCTATCATATTGATGAGAAATGGGATGCATACGTTTACGCACAGAAATCGTTGATCAATCCAAAGATTCCATATCCTATGAGATATATGAACGATATCGGGGACCGGATTGGAACCATGGTCTCATACAAAATAACACCTTCGACAACAATCAGCGTCAGCATAGAAGCGGATAGAAGGAGGTAGTGATAACAATAACCTATTAAAATCTGATCATCATATGAAAAACGACATCTCAACACGTACAGATTTAGATCGTTACCGCGATTTAGCCAAAGTGACGCAGTCTAGTTGGTGGGAGGCTGATTTTGTGTCCCAAACGTTTACTATATCCGATTATTTAAAAGAGTTGTTAGAACTAGACGATAATGTTATCAGCTTCGATGACGCAGTAAGTTTTGTCCGTGAAGATTATCGTGAACTGATATCCACTGAGATCTATAATACGAATCTAAAAAAACAGGGAATATATAATCGTAAGTTTCCTGTTATAAGTCCACGGGGCGAGTTATGGATAAAATGTATCCTTGGATATAGTATCACAGACGATAACAGAAAATGTGACTTTGGTTCATTTCAGGTGATCTCTACTGCTGAGCCTGAAAGTAATTTATCTCAAATAAAAGAAACAAGCAGGCTTCTGAAAAATATAGATAAAATAGCTGTAGCATTATCTGATTCCCTTACCGATAAGGATGAAAAAGACATTGTAGACAACATCCTAAACTGTATGATTCAATATTATGGAGCATCCGATGCATATATTGCAGAATTTACCAATAATGACAATTACCATCAATGTTCTTTTTCCGTTTCTGCAGACTCAACTTTTGCAAAATCAAAATTTGGCAGGATAAAAAGTGACGACGTAAAATGGTGGACAAAAACCATCAAGTCAAATCACTCAATAGTACTTGATTCACTTAGTCAGCTTCCTCCTGAAGCTAAAGCAGAATATCAATTACTCAAATCTAAAGACAGACGCTCCATCATGATAATACCCCTCACTAATGATCAGCAAGTATGGGGATATGTGGGCATCTGTACTGCAGGATTCTCTCGTCAATGGAATAATGAAGACTATCTGTGGATGCTTTCGATGGCAAACATATTAGGTGTGTGTATAGAACTCAGTCGTGAACGCCAACACAACGAGGAGGGACAGTTATACAAAGAGAATCTTATCAAAAACATGCCTATCGGCTATACGAGAATAAAGGTTATCCGTGGAACTAAAGGCGATGTTATTGATTACAGATTGAGTGAGGTCAACATGTGCAGCTCATTGATGTATGGACAGAATGGTGGGGAAAAAGGGAAACTTGGCTCTGCTGTTCATGATTCGGAGATTTTTGCTAAGAATAAAGAATATCTCGAAGAAGTTCTGAAATCAAAAACATACATGGCTCAATGTATGCAGACTCCATCAGGGGCCTTTTGCAAAAAGATAGCATATCTTTCAGGATATGATGAGGTCGTAGAATTTAATGTTGATATATCTGAAACTATTGAGGCTGTAGAAGCAGCCAAGAGAAGCAATGAACTATTCCGTAACGTATTTGTCAACATGCCTATCGGTGCTGCACTATATGACAATAAGGGATATGTCACCGACATGAACAATAGTTTTAAGAATATATTCGGAATCACTTCCTTTAATGATATCCGAGGCTACTCATTTTTTGAGGATGTCAACATAACAGAAGAGATCAAAAAGCACGCATTATTACAAAATCATGACGCTTTTATTATTGACTATGATTTTAATAAAATAATAAACTACAATACAACAAGACGTGACGTAGCCAGACTCAACAGTAAGTTGGTACATCTATATTATGGAAACAAAAATATTGGATTTATGCTCATCTGCATTGAAGACACAGATCGTCTGATAGCTATAAACAAAGTAAGGGATTTCGAGAACTTTTTCACACTCATTTCTGAATATGCGAAAATAGGTTATGCTAAAATCAACATCCTTAATGATGAGGGCTATGCCATACGACAATGGTATAAAAACTTAAATGAAGATGATGACAAATGTGTAGGTGAGATTGTGCATAAGTTTGATCAGCTACATCCTGATGACAGACAAGTTTTACTTGATTTTATAAAAGATGCCATAAAAGGGAAGAAAGATCATCTTTCATCTGTAATGCGAACAAGAAAAGAGGATAGTGATGAGGAGGAGTGGAACTGGATATTTCAGAGTATCCTTCTCAGTAAATATGAACCGGAAAGGGGAATTGTCGAACTTGTTGGAGTTAATTATGACATCACAGAATTCAAGGATATAGAACAAGAACTTATTCATGCAAGGGATAAAGCACAAGAAATGGACCGACTAAAAAGTGCATTCCTAGCAAATATGAGTCATGAGATACGTACTCCTCTGAATGCTATTGTGGGATTTTCCGATCTGCTTATCAATGCTACGGATAAAAAAGAGAAACAGGAGTTCTTTAATATTCTGAGAAAGAATAACGATATGTTGCTACAGTTGATCAATGACATTCTTGATCTATCAAAGATAGAAGCAGGCACAATGCAATTAACTTACGAGAATGTTGACGTCAACAAACTTTGCAACGATATCATCATGAGCATGCGCTTTAAAACTTCTCCAAATGTGAAAATAACCTTTGAACCTTCCGAAACAAACTGCTTTATCAAAGTTGATTCAACTCGGTTAAATCAAGTTATCACTAATTTTATGACCAATGCAATCAAGTTTACAACAGAAGGAAGTATCACTCTAACTTATTCATGGATTGATGATGAATACATTAAATTCTCTGTGACTGATACGGGTATTGGAATAGATGAAGAGAATAAACATAGTATATTCGATAGATTTGTTAAACTTAACTCATTTATACCGGGGACAGGACTTGGACTGTCTATCTGCCGCAGCATTGTAGAACTGTTGAAAGGGAAGATAGGAGTTGATTCCGTTCTGGGCGAAGGATCTTCATTCTGGTTCGTCTTGCCAAAGAATAAAAAATAAACTTTAGTATTTATTGTTAATGATTATTAATCAATCTCTTCAAAATAGGAAATATAGAACAATTTAATTACCTTTGCGGCCAATTTTATTTAAGGTAATTAAGATGAATAAATTAAAATTAATTAGTTTGGCGATAGCAATCGCTGTGGGTAGCAATGTTTTTGCCGGAGGTCTGCTCACTAATACAAACCAGAACGCGGCATTTCTTAGAAATCCAGCTCGTGACGGAGCTATAGGTATTGACGGTGTCTATAGTAATCCTGCGGGTGTGGCATTCTTGGGAAAGGGACTTCATATCTCTTTTAATGTACAGAACGCTTACCAGACCAGAAATATCAATAGTGGTTTAACTGTACTTGTACCATCATTTCAAGGTACTCCTTATGCTACGCCTTTCGTCCTTAACGGTGGTGATGCCAATGGCAAAAAACTATTTAAGGGTGAAGCTTCTGTTCCTGTAGCCCCTTCAATACAAGCCGCACTCAACTATGATAATTGGGGATTTCAGGCAAGTTTCGCAATCACCGGAGGTGGCGGAAAATGTACCTTTAATGACGGATTGGGTTCTTTTGAACGTCAGATAGCGATGATTCCTGCATTACTCAATTCACAAGGTATCACCTCAACAACTCCAAGTTATTCTATCAACAGTTATATCTATGGTCGTCAATATGTGTTTGGTCTACAAACAGGTGCTACCTATAAGTTTAACGAACATCTCGCAGTTTATGGAGGTGTCCGTTTCAACTACATCATGAACAAATATGAAGGTAATATTACTGGGATATCTGCCAATATAAATGGAACCAACGAAAACCTTAATAGTTATTTTGGAACCAAAGCTGAGGCTTACAATCAGATGGCTATATATTATCAGGCGCAGGCTACTGCAACCACTGATCAAGCTACCAAGGCACAATATGAACAGATCTCTGCGGCGTATACAAAAGCTTCAGAAACAGCAAACTCCACAAAACAACAGTTTGCCGATAAATATTTGGATTGTGACCAGACAGGATGGGGTATTACTCCGATTATTGGTGTAGACTATAAGTGGAGAGGACTGAATATCGGTGCAAGATTTGAGTTTATCACTAAAGTCAATATCCAGAATAATACCAAACGTGATGACACAGGATTATTCAAACCTGGAGTAAACACACCTAACGATCTTCCTGGTTTGTTTACTATCGGCGCACAGTACGAGATCCTTCCTTCTCTAAGAGTGAATGCAGGTTATCATTATTTCTTGGACAAAGATGCAAAAATGGCAAATGACAAGCAGAAGTTGCTTACATCCAATAGTCAGGAATATTTAGCGGGAGCAGAATATGATATCAACAAGATTATACAAGTAAGTGCAGGTATACAGAAAACCAACTATGGACTTGGTGATGGCAGTTATCTGACCGACATGAGTTTCACTACAAGCAGTTACTCTATAGGCTTTGGCGCAGGTATCAACGTAACAAAAAATGCAAAACTGAATCTCGCATATTTTTGGACGAATTATGACACGTTTAATAAGGAATACAATTCGACAATGGCTTCTGCGTCAGGTGCTATTCCTGTGAAGTGTACTGATGAATTTACCCGTACCAATAAAGTAATTGGAGTAGGACTGGATATCAAATTCTAGTATTTATCGATTAGGTGGAGGTGAATAAATACAAAAATCCTTCACCTAATCGATTTTTTACCGTACCTTTACAGCCAAATATAAGTATATGATTAATGAATATCAAGTTCGCGTCTTACCGCAACAAGCTGCCAGCAATCAGTCAATAAAACTTTATTTGGCGGAAGAAGAAGGGATCGACGCCCGGACAATCATGGCTGTAAGGATACTGAAAAGAAGTATAGATGCACGCCAACGTGCTATATACGTCAATCTGAAGATACGTGTTTATATCAATGAATATCCCCAGGATGACGAATATATCCATACAGATTATCCTAACGTCGATGGACACAAAAGGATAATCGTAGTAGGAGAAGGCCCCGGAGGACTTTTTGCGGCATTGAGACTCATCGAACTTGGATATAAACCGGTGATTCTCGAACGTGGTAAAGATGTTCACGAACGTAAAAAGGATCTTGCAAACATTACACGTACACAGAAGGTAGACAGCGAAAGCAATTATTGCTTTGGAGAGGGAGGCGCCGGTGCTTATTCCGATGGTAAACTCTATACAAGAAGTAAAAAACGCGGAAATACAGATAAGATACTCAATGTTTTCTGTCAGCATGGTGCGGATACCGGAATTCTGGCTGACGCTCATCCTCATATCGGCACAGACAAGTTGCCTGCTGTTATAGAGAATATGCGTAATACAATCATTGCCTGTGGAGGTGAAGTTCATTTCCTTACCAAGATGACCTCTCTCATCCTCGATGGGAATCGCGTGACTGGAGTTGAGGCTATAGATCTGGAAAACGACAAAGAAAAGATATTTCATGGACCTGTTATTTTAGCTACAGGCCATTCTGCAAGAGACGTATATAAATATCTAAATGACAGTAATATAGATATAGAATCTAAAGGTATTGCTGTAGGTGTGAGATTGGAACATCCACAAGAGCTTATCGACCAGATTCAATATCATAATCCGAAAGGTCGAGGAAATTATCTACCCGCTGCTGAATATAATTTCGTCACACAGGTTGAGGGTCGTGGCGTATACAGTTTCTGTATGTGTCCGGGCGGTTTCGTTATACCAGCCGCTACTGGTCCCCAGCAAATAGTAGTCAACGGAATGAGTCCTTCCAATCGAGGAACCCAATGGTCGAATAGTGGCATGGTGGTGGAGTTGCGCCCTGAAGATATTCCCGGAGATGATAAATTACGTGTGATGCTTTATCAAGAGGAGATGGAACGTAATTGCTGGCAAGCCGGAAACATGAAGCAAACAGCCCCGGCACAACGAATGGTTGACTTTGTTCACAAACACCTGAGTTATGATCTTCCTAAAAGCAGCTATGCTCCAGGTTTGATCAGCAGTCCTCTTCACTTCTGGATGCCTGAAGGAATCGTAAGCAGACTACAAAAAGGATTTGAGAGGTTTGGACAGATGAGTCACGGATTTTTGACGAACGAAGCTATTTTGATCGGTGTAGAGACACGCACATCAAGTCCTGTACGTATACTGCGTGATAAAGATACCCTTCAGCATATCAGAATCGAGGGACTCTTTCCTTGTGGGGAGGGTGCAGGTTATGCCGGTGGAATCGTATCTGCTGGTGTAGATGGTGAAAGGTGTGCTGAAAGTGCAGCTCAATATGCCGGAAGAATTTTATAAATATATCGGTCAAATATTAACAGATATACTGACAGAATACCGTCCTATAAAAAAAATAGTTTTTCTTTTGTATCGTGAATATTTTTACGTACCTTTGCGCCTTAAAATAGAGTAAAGATTAAAAGATATATCACCATGGCAAAGAAATTCGCCGAACATCAAGGTTTAAACCTTACTGAAGTTAATAAGGAAGTTTTGAAAGATTGGGACAACAATGACGTGTTCCATAAATCGATAGAAGAGCGCGAAGGATGCCCTTCATTTATATTCTATGAAGGTCCTCCATCAGCGAACGGTCTACCTGGAATTCATCATGTATTAGCTCGTTCCATCAAAGACATCTTTTGCCGCTATAAAACAATGAAAGGATATCAAGTTCACCGTAAAGCCGGTTGGGATACTCACGGATTGCCCGTTGAACTTGGTGTGGAGAAAGAGCTAGGTATTACAAAGGTGGATATTGGTAAAACAATATCTATTGAAGAATATAATCAGAAATGCAGAACAAACGTGATGAAGTTCACACAGGAGTGGACAGACCTCACGCATAAGATGGGATATTGGGTTGATCTTGACAATCCATATATCACATACGACAATAAATATATAGAGACTTTATGGTGGCTTTTGAAACAGTTCTATAATAAAGAGTTGCTTTACAAAGGCTATACGATACAGCCGTACTCACCGGCAGCAGGTACAGGATTATCAAGTCACGAGTTAAACCAGCCCGGTTGCTATCGTGACGTGAAGGACACTACTGTTACTGCACAGTTTAAGATGAAAAATCCTAAACAGGAGATGACTGAGTGGGGAACGCCTTATTTCATTGCATGGACAACAACCCCATGGACTTTGCCATCAAACACTGCTCTCTGCGTAGGCCCTAAAATAGAATACATTGCAGTACAGACATTTAATATGTATACAGCTGAGCCTATCACGGTTGTGATGGCCAAGGAACGTGTAAGTGCTTATTTCAAGGCAGAAGGCGAGAATGCTCCATTAGAAGGTTATAAAGCCGGAGACAAAATCATTCCCTATAAGATCGTTAGCGAATATAAAGGAGCTGATTTAGTCGGAATGGAATATGAACAGCTTATGCCTTACGTAAACCCGGGAGAAGGTGCATTCAGAGTAATCCCCGGTGATTACGTGACGACAGAAGACGGTACTGGTATTGTACATATTGCACCGACCTTTGGTGCAGATGATGCTAATGTTGCCCGTAAAGCAGGTGTACCGGCACTTCAACTGATCAGTAAGAAAGGTGAACGCCGTCCTATGGTTGACCTTTACGGTAAATTTTATAAGCTTGATGATCTTGATTCTGATTTCGTTAAAAGCTCAATGAACGTAGATGAATATAAGAAATACGAAGGACGCTACGTGAAAAATGCTTATGACGATACTCTTTCCGATAAAGATGAGAGTCTGGATATTTCCATCTGTATGGAGATGAAACAGAATAATCAGGCATTCAAGATAGAGAAACATGTTCACAACTATCCTCACTGTTGGCGTACAGACAAACCTGTCTTGTATTATCCGCTCGACAGTTGGTTCATTCGTTCTACAGCATGTAAGGAACGTATGGTTGAACTGAATAAGACCATCAATTGGAAACCGGAGTCTACCGGTACCGGACGTTTCGGAAAGTGGCTTGAGAATCTGAATGATTGGAACTTGAGTCGTAGTCGCTTCTGGGGTACTCCATTGCCAATATGGCGTGATGAAGATGGTGCTGAAATATGCATCGGAAGTCTTCAAGAACTGTATGACGAATCAGAGAAGTCTGTTAAGGCTGGATTTATGAAGAGTAATCCGCTGAAGGACAACGGTTTCGTGCCGGGTGACTACTCAAAAGAGAACTATGATAAGATAGACTTGCACCGTCCTTATGTGGATAATATTATCCTTGTAAGCGAGAATAATAAACCGATGAAGCGTGAGACTGACCTTATCGACGTTTGGTTCGATAGTGGCAGCATGCCTTATGCTCAAATTCATTATCCGTTCGAAAATGCAGAGTCGCTTGATAGCAAAAATGTATTTCCTGCCGATTTCATCAATGAAGGTGTGGATCAGACACGTGGCTGGTTCTTTACATTACACGCTATCGCTACAATGATCTTCGACAGCGTTGCTTTCAAGAATGTTATCTCTAGTGGTCTTGTTCTTGATGCTCAAGGAAATAAGATGAGTAAACGACTCGGAAACGCAGTCAATCCTTTCGATGCAATCGAGAAATATGGTAGTGATGCCGTCCGTTTCTATATGACAACCAACTCATCACCTTGGGACAACCTCAAGTTTGATGCAGCCGGTGTGGATGAGGTAAGACGTAAATTCTTTGGAACATTATACAACACATATTCTTTCTTCAGCCTATATGCAAATGTCGATGAATTCGACTATAGTGAAGAGGATATTGCGTTCAACAAACGTCCTGAGATTGACAGATGGATTCTTTCTGTCCTCAATACCTTGGTTAAGAATGTAGATGCAGCTTTTGCTGATTATGAACCAACAAAAGCAGGCCGTTACATCGATAGTTTTGTCAATGACAATCTGTCTAACTGGTATGTACGTCTGAACCGTAAACGCTTCTGGGGAAGTAAAATGAGTGAAGATAAACTATCTGCATATCAAACCTTATATACTTGTCTAGTTACAGTAGCAAAGCTTCTTGCACCGATAGCACCATTCTATGCTGACCAGTTGTACGAAGATCTTGTTAAGGCAACAAGTAAAGACAATAAATGTTCGGTTCATCTCACTGAATTCCCGGTTGTCAATACTGAACTTATTGACAAAGAGCTGGAAGCTCAGATGCAGATGGCCCAGGATGTAACAAGTATGGTTCTTGCTCTACGCCGTAAGGTCAATATTAAGGTACGCCAACCACTGCAGTGTATCATGATTCCAGCTGTAGATGATGAACAGAAACGCCATATCGAAGCTGTCAAGGAATTGATCATGCACGAGGTGAATGTCAAGGAACTGAAATTCGTTGAAGGCAATGGCATTTTGGTAAAGAAGGTAAAATGTAACTTCAGAACACTCGGAAAGAAATTCGGAAAACTGATGAAGGGTATTAACAATGCTATCATGGCATTGGATCAGGAAGAGATTCAGAAGTTCGAGAAAGAAGCAAAATATACAGTTGTTGTTGATGGAGAAGATATCGTAATTGATATCGAGGACGTCGAGATTATCAGCGAGGATATTCCTGGATGGCTGGTTGCTAATGAAGGTTCTCTTACCGTTGCTCTCGAAGTTGAATTGACTGATGAACTCCGTCGTGAAGGTATGGCTCGTGAGTTGATTAACCGTATCCAGAACCTGCGTAAGGAGAACGGTTTTGAAATAACCGACCGCATTAATGTCACTCTGTCTGAACACGAACAAAGCAATGCTGCTATAGAGAGTTTCAAGGATTATATCTGCGGACAGGTCCTTGCTGACAGTATCACGATTGCAGCCAATGATGGCGAAGAGGTAGAATTTGATGACTTTAAGCTGAATATAAAGGTTACTAAATAATATAAACATTTAATATTGAATATTATGGCAGAAAAAACACGATACAGCGACGAAGAGTTGGCTGAATTCAAACAGATAGTTTTAGAGAAGCTATCTCTTGCCAGAAGGGATTACGATCAGATGATGAAGGTCCTTATGAATGAAGATGGCAATGACGTAGATGATACATCACCAACGTACAAAATATTAGAAGAGGGCAGTAGCACTCAGTCCAAAGAAGAATTAACACAGTTGGCTGCCCGTCAACAGAAATTCATTCAAGGTCTGGAAGCAGCTCTTGTCAGAATAGAAAATAAGACCTATGGAATATGTCGTGTTACAGGTAAACTGATACCAAAGGAACGACTTCGTGCTGTTCCTCATGCAACATTGAGCATTGAGGCCAAACAGATGAAAGGACATTAATTCTAGAGATTGTTTTGAAAAAGTCTAAAGGATTTTTGCCAGACGGTCGTTTGTCATTGATTATTATCTTAGCTATTTTGATTATCGATCAGTATATTAAGATAATGGTCAAGACAAACATGTGTCTGGGAGAGAGCATACACATCACCAACTGGTTTCAGATTCATTTCATCGAAAACAGTGGTATGGCTTACGGCATGGAATTTATCAATAAGATTGTACTTTCCCTGTTCCGTATAGTTGCTTCGGGTTATATCGGTTGGGTTATTTGTCAACAAGTCAAGTTAAAAGCAAGAACAGGATACATCGTATGCTTGTCAATGATTTTGGCAGGTGCTGCAGGTAATGTGTTTGACGGAATGTTTTATGGATTGATCTTCAATGGTTCATCACCTGATTATGTCTCTTACTTTGTCCCGTTCGGTCATGGATATGCTCCATTTCTAATGGGGAAGGTAGTGGATATGTTTTACTTTCCTATTATAGATACCAATTGGCCATCGTGGATCCCAATGATTGGTGGTGATCATTTTATATTCTTCAGTCCAATATTCAACTTTGCCGATTCGTGCATCTCTGTAGGAGTTGTAGTGTTATTGATTTTCTATCGTAAGGAGTTATCCATACTCTTTTCATCAAAACCCAAAACGAAGTCTAAAGAATGAAACAAAGAGTCGTCATATTCTTTGTGACAGTAGTGACCATTCTGGTAACTGGCTGTCGACCATCTGTCCCTAGTGATTACATACAACCGGGGACAATGGAAGATATCCTTTATGATTACCACTTGGCTCAGGCTATGGCGATGAATCCAAACACGGATCAGACTTCCTCATCCAATGAGGAGCTATATCGTAAGGTTGTTTTTAAGAAATATGGTATCACTGAGGCGGAATTTGACTCTTCCATGGTTTACTACATGCGCCATACAGAACAACTCCATGGTATCTATGAACATCTGGCAAAGAGATTCAGTGACGATGCTTTGGAACTTGGTGCCGATCAGAGTGATGTTAACAAATATAACGTTCTCACCAACAAAGGTGATACGGCGAATATCTGGGCTGGCAACAAGTCTGTGGTTCTTACCCCTCAGGCACCGTTCAACAGATTAGCATTCAATATCGAGGCAGATACAACATTCCATAAAGGTGATCGATTCCTTTTCAAATTTTCGACAATGTTCCTTTTCCAGGATGGTATCAAGGATGGTGTTGCTGCAATTGCCCTCAAATACGAAAATGACAGTGTTGTCTCTCAAGTCATTCATGTTACCTCTAGTGACAACTATAAGATAGACTTGGCCACAGATGACAAACATACCGTAAAGGAAATTAATGGGTTTATCTTTGTAGGTCGGGGAGGTTCCTCTCAAACAACATTGAAATTAGTGTTTGTGAACAACATTCAGATTATTCGTTTCCATAAGAACAAAGCGGCTTATATGAATGAGAAGAGATCCATCAATAACAACTCTACCAACGGTCCGCAACCGCAAAATGTTCAGTCTGCACCCGTTGATTCTCCTTCAAACGGAAATAAGCCAATACGGAAAATGGGCACTCCCCTGAAAGCAATACCACCTCTGAAAGATAAATCTATCTAGGATTTATGGAAAAGCTTATTCGTCGGGTTGCGTCAAACGAGATCACAGTTGAAGGGAAAACCCTAAGGCAATATGTTGTGGAAATCGTTGATCATCGAGTGGTGGATTATTACAGTTTTCAAGAAGAACTTCCATTTACCGAATGGCTTGAAGGAAAAATAGAACTTCGAAAAGATGAAAACGGATTTCTACAAGCGTATCTAAATAACAAATTATTATAGAAGTCGTACTTTGTGAACATGATGGATGGCACCATTGACGTAGAAATCCATCTCTGCATTCTCAATTTAGATTCCATTGAATTGATATTAAATAATATTAATAACTGAAGCATATTTATATCATCTTGATTTTTTCATTATTTTTGTGGATGAAAAAATCAATAATATGGAAAAAAGAAAAGTAACACAAATTGTTAGAGGACAAAATGCAATTGATGGAGCAGGTGTACATTTACGTCGTGTGTTAGGCTTGAGAACCATTAAAAATTTTGATCCTTTTTTAATGCTTGATGGATTCGATTCGGTAAATCCTTCTGACTACATCAAGGGCTTTCCATGGCATCCGCACAGAGGTATTGAAACAATAACTTATCTGATTCAAGGTAGGATTGAACATGGTGATAGTTTAGGCAACAAAGGGACAATCCATGATCTGGAATGTCAATGGATGACAGCTGGCTCTGGAATTGTTCATCAGGAAATGCCTCAAGCTTCAGAAAGAATGTTGGGATGTCAGATTTGGGTTAATCTGCCTGCAAAAAATAAAATGACAGATCCCGCATATGGTGATATTACTCAGGAAATGATTCCTGTTGTAAATGAAGAAAATGCAGAAATCAGAATTTTATCAGGCTCCTATAAGGATAAAAATGGTATTTTTGAAGGTAAATATGTAAAAGTCACATACATTGATGTGAATTTGGCTCCTGATAGCACATGGACTTATAACCAAACATCCAATGATGAAACACTTTTTATATATTTATTAGACGGTACGCTTGCCGTCGATGATGAGTTGTCTGATTTCCAAGATAAATCATGTGCTATTTTATTTACGTCGTCTCATCAAGATGTTTTGCTAAACGATGCTGTTGTCGTCAGATCCGGAAATTCGGGTGCTAGATTTGTATTACTGGCAGCAAAACCACTTAACGAACCTGTTGCTTGGGGCGGTCCAATAGTTATGAACACCAAGGAAGAATTGGAACTTGCTTTTGAAGAACTAAATGAAGACGTTTTTATTAAACACAAAATGGAATAATTACTATTACAGTAGACATTAGTCATTTTCTTATCATAAAAAAATCCCTTGTCAGTTTACACCGACAAGGGATTTTATCATTTGCTATAAAATTTATTTCTTGTTGATAGCCATATCTACAGTTACAGCAACAGCAACAGTAGCACCAACCATTGGGTTGTTACCCATTCCGAGGAATCCCATCATCTCTACGTGAGCAGGAACAGATGAAGAACC
>OBMA010001220.1_pt1 | contig 15727 bp, 14 predicted proteins | sample 1539141 | NCBI WGS metagenome assembly OBMA01 (sample SAMEA3991484, study PRJEB22521) | metagenome | biome: anthropogenic terrestrial biome; feature: sewage plant; material: raw primary sludge | place: Sweden | collected 2012-09-26 | reverse complement strand
ATTTTTCATCATTGATGATATTTTTCAAATATCACAGGCGTAGCGAAGGTGCCGAAGGCGGATGAGGTTAAACGAACAACTTACATTCCGAAAAATCCCTTAAATTAATAACAGGATTTTTACTATTTGGGCTCATGCAATGAGCCCCTACAAAATTCCTAATTACTAACTACTAATTTCTAATTTTCCCTACTTAAATCTAACTACAGTACATCCCATTCCACCCTCATTTTGGTCTGCATCTCTATATGAGTCTATGTAAGGGCAAGTTCTTAGAAACTCTTGTATTCCTTTTCTAAGCTGTCCTGTTCCTTTACCGTGGATTATATTAACTTCCCCATATCCACTCATCATAGCTTTATCTAGATAATTCTCTAGTTCATGAATTGCGTCATCTACCATTTTCCCTCTAAGGTCAACTTGAGATTTTGCACTAGACCTACTTGTAATCGCTGCTCTTACTGTATTTTTAACTTTTTTCTCTTCAATTTTTTTGATATCATCAAAAGATACTGTAAGTTTTAATACTCCTGCCTGTACTTGAGCCAATTCTTTGTCTTCCATAACTTTAAGTACAAGGGCATCTCCATTTAAACTCTTAATATATACTTTTTCACCCTTCAATATTTTAAGATGACTTTTCGCCCTAACTTCTGTAACAATGTTTTTCTGTTTATCTTCTTTAACTTCATTTCTAAGCATTTGAAGAGCTTTTTCAGTAGCTTTTACTTCATCTTTGTTAAACTCATCTTTTCTTATTTTTTCAATAAGAGCTTTTGCTTTTTCTTGTGCATCTTTTATTAGCTTATCTGAACTATCATAAGCTTCTTTTAAGATTTGATTTTTCTCTTTTTCAATTTGTCTCAATTTATCTTCATAAGAGTTTTTATAGTTTTCTGCTTCAGTTTTTAGTTTCTCAACTTGAGCTTGAACTTCTTCTACCTCTTTACTTTTTTCCTTAATCGTAGCAATCATAGTTTCTACTTTTTTATCTTCTTCAGAAATATATTTTTCCGCTCTCTCAATTATCTCTGGTGAAACTCCCAATCTTCTTGCAATTTTCAGAGCATTACTCTCTCCGGGAATCCCAAGAAGCAGTCTATATGTTGGCGATAAAGTCTCTGCATTAAACTCCATAGAAGCACTTTCCACGCCTTCTTCATTATATCCATAAGCTTTTACTTCACTAAAGTGAGTAGAAACAATAGTTTTTGCTTTTTTCTCTTTCAAATAGTCAATAACTGCCATTGCAAATGCTGACCCTTCCATTGGATCTGTTCCAGAACCAAGTTCATCAAGAAGCACTAGAGAGTTTTTTGTTACACTTTCTAATATTTCTTGAACATTTTTCAGATGTCCCGAGAATGATGAAAGATTTTGCTCAATACTTTGCTCGTCCCCAATATCAGCATATACTCCTGAGAACATACCTATTTCTGTTTTGTCTGAAGCAGGTATAAGCATTCCCGATAAAGCCATCAATGTAAGAAGCCCTGCGACTTTAAGTGCTACAGTTTTTCCCCCAGTATTTGGTCCAGTAATCAGCATAATATCATAATTTTTTCCTAGTTCAAAAGTCAGAGGAACTACAACCTCTTGCGAAATAAACGGATGTCTTCCTTGCACTATTTTCAGTTGTTCTCTCTCAAGAATATTGGGTCTAGTACATTTGTATTCTCTAGCAAAAAGTGTTTTCGCATTAAGTATATCCAGTTCAATAAGAGCCTCTGATATTTTTAAGAGCCCTTCACTATTCAGCCTTACCATATCAGTAAGTCTTAGCAAGATTTTCTTAATCTCTTCTCTTTCTCTTACTTCCAACTCACGCATTTTATTGTTAAGAGGAAGTATTGTAAGTGGTTCAATAAACACTGTCTGTCCACTTGATGACCTGTCGTGTTCAAGCCCCTTTATTTGCCCTTTAAAATCAGCCTTTATAGGTATAACACTTCTACCTTCCCTTACTGTTATTATTCTCTCTTGAACAGCTTTAGAATAATTAGGATTATTAAATATCTCTTCAAATCTATTTTTGATATTTTCCCCAATCATTTTTTTATGCCTTCTAATATCTGCCAATTCTAGAGAAGCACTATCATTTATCTCCCCGCTGTCACTAATCGCCTTCTCTATAAGGTCTTCTATTCCCTTATAAACAGGGATTTCCCTTAGTTTCATATAAAGAGTTCTATATTTGCCCTCTAACTCATCTATTTTTCCTTTTACTACTCTAAAAGTTCTTATATTTTTCTTTATAAAAAATAGTTCTTCTGGTGCAAGATAAGTTCCTACTAAGCTTGTTTTCTTAATATAGTCTTCAATATTTCTGATTCCACTAAGCTCTGCTCCACCGTCATATTTTGAGAACTCAAAATAGTGAAGAGTAGTTTCCAATTCTCTTTTCAGTTTATTTATATCATTAAACGGTTCTAGTTCAATTAATCTATGTGCTGCCTCGTCTGTAATGGCATATTTTGTTAACAGTTCTTTCAATTTATAAAATTCTAGAACCTTGTATGAATGCTGGTTCATTGTGCCCCCTCAAAAATATAGAATTATTCACGATATTATATCACAAAAGCCCTACTCTTTCAAAATCAAAATGTAGTTTCTTTAATTTTATCGTAGGAAATCTAATAGTTTACTCAATATGTTAATAATTATCGCCGTCAAGAAAAAATACTTGCTTTTTTTCTACTTACATGATAGAATTTAAAACGTAATTTTCTTAGGAGGTGAATCGATGAGAGTATGTGATATAACTGGAGTTGGTACAACAACTGGTAACCAAATTTCTCACTCACACAGATGTACTAAAAGAGTTTGGAAACCAAACTTACAAGTTGCAACTATCGTTATTAATGGGACAAAATTAACTTTAAGAGTTACTACTAAAGTTTTAAAAACTTTAAATGGTAGATCTGAGTCTGAAGTTTTAAACTTCATCAAAGCTAATGAAAAAACTTTAGCTAAAAAAGTTTATAAAGCTTTAAAAGCTAATTAATAAAAAGACAGATATCTGTCTTTTTTTTATTTTGAAATATAATTTTTGACTATATACAATAATTCTCGAATTTCGCTCATACTTTTCAATTTTTTTCTAAATTCAAAATATAACTATTTTACAAATACACACATTTCCTTTATACTGTAAATATTAAATATTATTTGGGGATGATAAAATGGAAAACAAAAAAATTGGAACAACACTTCTAACTGGATTAATCACTGGTTCTATGTTAGGTTCAGGAATCATTATCCTTCCACCCCTCGCTTACAAAACTCTTGGGAATTACGCTATTTTCACTTGGATAATTATTGTGATTCTTGGAGCTCTTTTTGCCAAAGTTTTTACCAATCTAAGTATACAGTTTCCCGGTGATGGAGGTGTTTCTAACGCTGTAGAATCCGCCTTTGGTTCTGAATTCAAGAAACTTACTTCATATTTCTTGATATTTGCTGTTTTTACTGGGCCAACTGCTGTAATGATTACTGCTGGAGAACACTTATCCAATATTTATAAATTCAATCATAGTATTAATATATACGCCCTGATTTTTATAATCATGTGTTCCTTTATTCTGCTGAAAAATATTTCATCAATAAGCAAAGTTTCTCTTGTTCTCTCTGTAGCTGTTGCGTTAATCCTTTTGATAGGCTCAATTACTGTCTTATTAGGTTACACAAAGGATTTTGTACCTCAAACCTTGCCAACTGTTAATGAATTTGGAAAAACTATTCTTATTTTATTTTGGGCTGTTGTAGGTTGGGAAGTTATTGGAAATTACAGTAATGAAGTAAAAGACATCAAAAAAACTATAAATAGAGCTGTTATTTTTAGCTTTCTTCTTGTAAATTTAGTTTATTTCCTTGTTTCTCTTGCTATGCAAACTATTGATGTTTCAAGTTTAGCTAACACCTATAACTTGGACACTAGTAATATCAGCATTATTCTTCTACCTGCCTTTGGAAAATATGCGATTCCTCTGATGTCATTTACAACTATTGCTCTTTGCATAAGCACTTATATTTTGTTTGTAGGAAGTGTGGCTAGACTTATTAATTCTCTTGCTGCTGAAGGGAATTTACCAAAGCTTTTATCTAAAAAATCAGCTAATAACTCTCCATGTACTGCTATCATATTTTTAAGCTCAATACATATTTTCAGCTTAATCTTAGCGATATTTGGAATACTAAATATAGAAAAAATTGTTTCTTTTGCCAATGTGTTTTTTATCTGTAATGCACTTCTTGGAATACTTGCTTCTATGAAGCTTTACAGAACCAAATCCAATTTTATAATTACGCTTATACTTGTAATTATGCTCCTTCTATTACTTGCTTTTTCGTCAAAATTGGTGCTTGTGGTACCAGTGGTTTTGTGTGGGTGGAGTTTTTGGAGGACAATTAAAATTAACTCTATTAGAAAAACTATTTAAAAAATATTATTTAATTAATTGAATAATATTTTAACAAGGAATATACTACGGTAATTCTATATACAAGGAGTTTAAGTATGATAAATTTACTTTTAAAAGAAATATCCCATATAAATCAGACCCATGATTTAGTTTCCAAAAAAACAGGTGTAAATTTCAATATTTTTAAAATAACAAATATTTTTTATGACGAAGTAAAAATTTGTAGAATTATTACTGAACTATTAAATCCAACAGGTTCTCATTCACAAGGAGATATCTATTTAAGATTATTCTTTGAATATGTCCTAAATTTTGACTTTGATTCTATTGATTTTAGCAATATAAAAGTATATAAAGAATATCTTATTAAAAACAATAGAAGAATCGATATAGTCATTGAAAACAATGATTTTTTTATACCTATTGAAGTTAAAATTTATGCTGATGACCAAGAAAATCAATGTTTTGATTATTTCCAATATGCCAGAAATTCAAACCTTTATTATTTGACTCTTTTTGGTAATTCGCCTTCTGCTGAAAGTACTAATGGATTAATTAAAGAAGATTCTAACTTTAAAGGAATCACTAATATTTCTTTTAAAACTGAAATACTTAATTGGTTAAAAAATTGTCTAGAAAATATAAATACAATACGATTAGCGCCTATAAGAGAGATATTTTTGCAATTAATTTATTCTATATCTGAAATGACAAATGAAATAAAGGAGGATAAAGAATTGGACATAATAAAAGCTATAATGTCATCAAAAGAAAATATAACAAGTGCTTTAGAAATAGAGCAAACTCTTCCCAAAATAAAAACTATCATAATAGAAAATTTATTTGATGGTATTAAGGATTATTTTGAAAACTTTAACATAGGAATTTTATATTATGAAAAAGATAATATCTTTGATTACTATAACTTTAGGACATCTCCGAGAATAAATTTAAAGATTAAAGATTTATCCCATAATTTAATTGCTTCTATTGGTATTGAAATTTATGATACTTTATTTTACTACTATTCTTTTATGGAATTTAATGAAGAAAATAAAATTTATGAAAATATCTCTCTAGAAAAAATTAAAAAAAATTATCCTATTGAATATAAAAAATTAGAAAATTCTATTAGAAACCTTGAAACAAATAAATTTAAAAAAACACAAATTGCTATTTATTGGGATTACTTATATAATAATTCAAATGAAGTCTTTACCTTCAAACAATTTAGTCCTTCTTGTTTAGAATTTTATCGTAAAGATAATAATATGACGCTTAATATTTCCTCTCTAATAAAAGAAAAAATTGAATTTATCCAACAAAATTTAATTTCCAAAGACTAAACTAAGAATTTAGTCTTTTTTTATTTCCAAAACTCTACGCTTAGTTTATTGAAAAATAAAGTTTTCTCTGTTAGACTTCTTATTGGGAGGAATTAAAACATGCGAAATGATAAAGTTGAAAACACTATAAAACAACATTTAAAATTAAACTTACAAGTTCACATATCTAAAAAATGTAGAGGTATGCTTATTTGATTTAGTGCAAAAGAAGTATTATTATAGAATCAAAAGGCTAAAACTCTCAAAAGTTTTAGCCTTTAATTTTTATTCGCTTCATGTTTTTCAAATATTACTCTTGCACCATTCCAAGCTAAAGTTGCACATTTTACCCTTGCTGGCATGTTCTTAATATTCTCTAAAAGGGCTGCTTCGTCAAGCTCTTCAAGTTGCTCCTCTGTAAGCTCTTCTCCCTTTATCATATTAAGAAAATTTCTAACTATTCTCTCTGCGTCACTTATCTTTTTACCTTTTATCAAATCCATAAGTATTGATGAACTTGCTGTAGATATAGCACATCCAATTCCTATAAATGCCGCATCTTTAACAGTATCATTTTCTATATTTAGCTGAACTGTAATGTCATCTCCACAATTTGGATTATGCCCACGCTCCATACAGTTACAAGCTATCTCTCTTTTGTTATGAGCATTTTTGTTATGCTCCATAATAAGGTTAGTGTATATTCTATCTAAACTCATGATAACCTCCAAATTTAGTTAGCAACTAGCAATTAGCAGGTAGCATTTAAATGCTAATTGCTAACTGCTACATGCTAATTTGCATTAAATGTTTTATTCACTTCAATAAGTGCTACTACCAATTTATCTATATCCTCTTTTTTATTATAAATAGAAAAACTCGCCCGACAACAACTTGGGATTCCCATGTATTTCATAAGAGGTTGGGCACAATGATGACCTGTTCTTATGGCTACATTATGAAAATCACAAAATTGCGAAACATCATGAGGATGAACTCCTTCAATATTAAATGCTATAGCTGGAGTCTTTTTTATTCCTTCATAATGATAAAGCTTTACAAAATCTAACTTTTTAAGCTCTGATATTGCATAATCAAGCAGTTGTTCTTCTACCTTCTTAATATTCTCAAGCCCTATCTCTTCCACAAAATCAATAGCAGCAGCTAATCCAACGGCAGCCTCTACACTTTGAGTTCCTCCCTCAAATTTCTGAGTTCCGCTTCTTAATATAGTTTCTTGCTCTTCCACAAACTCTATCATATCTCCGCCAAATAATAAAGGCTTAGTTCCTTCAATAAGTTCCTCTTTTATATAAACTACCCCTGCTCCCACAGGTCCAAATATTTTATGAGCTGAAAAAACAAGATAATCTACATCAAGGTCTCTTACATCAATCTTTTCATGTGCTACACTTTGACAAGCGTCCAATATAATCTTGGCATTAGAATTTTTCCTCACTAAGTCCACTACTTTTTTTACATCATGTAAAATTCCTGTGGCATTAACTCCATGAGAGAAACTTACAACTTTTGTATTACTGTCTAACTTTGACTCCAAATCATCATAGTCAAACTCCCCATTTTTATCAAGATAAATATAACGAAGCTCTGCCCCTGTTCTTCTTTTTACTTCTTGCCAAGGAACTATATTGCTATGATGCGATGTTATTCCTACAAGAATATTATCTTCTTTTGTCAATTCATACGAAAATGAATTTGCCAAAAGATTTAATCCCTCTGTTGAGCTTTTCACGAAAATTATCTCTGTATTTTTTGCGCCTATAAACTTTGCAACTTTCCCTTTAGCTTGGTTATATTGACAAGTAGCTTCTACCGATATCCCATAACTTCCTCTGTTGGGACTTGCATTAAACTTTCTATTATATTCATCAATGGCTTTTATCACTTTTTCAGGTTTCTGATTTGTGGCTGCACTATCCAGATACGCCAATTCCTTATGTGTCTCGAATATGGGAAACAATTTTTTGTAATCCACAATAACACCCCCTTTATTCAATTAATAATTAAGAGTTAATAATTAATAGATTTTGATAATATTCCTCAACTTTTAACTATTAATTATTCCCTCTTAACTGTTCTTTAAACTCTTCTCTCTATCTCTTCCAATATAACTTTTTCAAGCTCTTTATCGCCTATTTTTTCGAGTACAGGTTTGAAACTTGATAAAACTATCAGTCTTTCTGCCTCTTTTGGATTAAGCCCTCTTGATGTCAGATAAAACAGCTTATCTTTATCAATTTGCCCTGCACTTGCAGCATGCTCTCCTACTACATCATCTTCATCACATTTTAACGTAGGTATCGAAGACGCTTTTACATTTTTACTAAGAAGTATTGCATATTCTGATTCTTTTCCTACTGATTTTGATGAACCTCTTTCAAACTTAAGGTTTCCCCTAAACACTTTTTTAGCTTTATCCTTAACAATTCCTCTACCTTCAATTATACTTTGGCTTCTTCTACCTCTATGAAAATTTGAAAACTCCAAATCCACTTTTCTCTCTCCATCAGCTAAATATATTGAATAAGTTTCAGCTGTTGCACTTTCTCCTAGATAAATCTTATTACTTGTTCCGATTCCAAAGGCTCCCAAGTCAATAAAATACTGTTTTACTTTTGAATAAGCGGCTTGGTCAATTACCACTTGAGCAAAACTATCTGCATCTAATCCCAGTCTTTGAATAACAACTAGTTCCAGCTCTGAATTTTCCTCTAGCTCAATTTTTATAATTGAATTTCTCAAAGCCTTAATATCTTCTACCGAATTATAATCCAAAATCAAAGCTAATTTTTCTCTTTCATTTACTTTAATTAGATTGTAATCGATTATGTGAGGATTATTAAGCTCTGCATTATAAGAAATCCTTACTATTCCATTCTCTTTCGTACTTTCCACAAAATACCCTGAATTTACAAAAGTTCTGTTTAGTTCGTTCAAATAACCGTCCAAACTAAATCTATCATCAGCCACTATATTTTCAAAATTTATCTCTTTGACTACAGCTCCAGTATTTTCTACCTTTGCCACTTGCTCTAGAGTATAACTTTCTCTAGCTTTATATGTATAATCCACCCTATTCCAAGATGTTACTGCTATATTATCAAGGGAATTAGAGTTTTTTGTTCTATGATTAATTATTTCTTCTCTAAGCATAATATCACCCTATTGTCCCTTCTAATTCTAATGTTATCAAGTTGTTTAGTTCTACAGCATATTCTAATGGCAATTCTTTTGATATTGGTTCAACAAAACCTCTTACTACCATAGCTTTTGCTTCCTCTTCAGAAATTCCTCTACTCATCAAATAGAATATTGTTTCATCACTAATTCTACCTATTTTCGCTTCATGTCCTATATCTACATCATCATTCATAATATCTATTATTGGTACTGTGTCTGATTTAGAAATATTATCTAACATTAATGACTCGCAGTTAACATTAGCCTTTGAACCGTGGGCATTAGGGGCTATTTTAAGAAGTCCTCTATAAAATGCAGTTCCTCCATTTTTAGAGATTGATTTGGAGTTAACAACTGAGCTTGTATTTGGTGCTGCATGAACTACTTTTGCTCCAGTATCAAGGTATTGACCTGTAGAAGCAAAGCTTATTCCTGTAAACTCACATCTTGCTCCTTCACCTTTTAATATACTCATTGGATAAAGCATACTTACTTTAGAACCAAAGCTTCCACTTACCCACTCGATTACTCCGTGAGCATCTACTGTGGCTCTCTTAGTATTTAAATTGTACATATTTCTTGACCAGTTTTCTATTGTTGAATATCTTAATTTTGCATTTTTCTTGATAAACAGTTCTACTGCTCCAGCATGAAGTGCTTGACTAGAATATTTTGGTGCTGAACATCCTTCAATAAAATGTAAGCTCGCACCTTCTTCTACTATAATCATTGTATGTTCAAACTGCCCTGCTCCCTTAGCATTTAGTCTAAAGTAAGATTGCAGAGGAAGTTCCACATGAACTCCTGCAGGCACATATACAAATGAACCTCCAGACCATACTGCTCCATGTAATGCTGAGAATTTATGGTCATGCATAGTAATCAGTTTCATAAAATACTGTTTAACCAAATCTTCATGCTCTCTCAAGGCTGTTTCTATATCAGTATAGATAACACCCATTTCTATTAATTGCTTATTAACATTATGATAAACTACCTCTGAATCATATTGAGCTCCTACCCCTGCTAGAGATTTTTTCTCAGCTTCAGGTATTCCCAGTCTGTCAAAAGTACTTTTTATATAATCTGGCACATCATCCCAATTTTCTTCCAAGTTTGCATTGGGCTTAACATAGTGAATTATTCCATCTACATCAAGCTCGCTAAGGTCAGCTCCCCATGTAGGCATAGGTTTTTCATTATATACTTGAAGCGATTTTAATCTATGTTCAAGCATCCACTCTGGCTCATTTTTTTCTTTAGATATTTCTCTTATTATATCTTCTGAAAGACCTTTTTTAGTTGTAAACTTATGGTCTTCTTTTTCTATAATATCGTAAATTCCTCTATCTATATCTTCTACCCTTGTTTTATCTGACATCTTTTCACCTCCCTAAAACTCTCTTTTAATATCTTCGTACCCTTTTGTTTCTATCTCTTCAGCTAGTTCTATTCCACCGCTTTTTACAATTTTTCCATTGTATAACACATGTACGAAGTCTGGTTTTAGGTATTGTAAAACTTTGTTATAATGCGTAATTATTATGAATGAGTTATTCTCATTTCTTAATTTTGTAACTCCTTCATACACAACTTTTATGGCGTCAACATCAAGTCCACTATCTGTTTCATCAAGTATTGCTATTTTTGGCTCTAAAATTGACATTTGAAGTATCTCATTTTTCTTCTTTTCTCCACCAGAAAATCCTACATTAAGATGTCTATCTGCATAAGCTGAATTGAAATGTAGCTCTTCCATTTTTTTATCCAGTAATTTTCTAAATTTGAAAATCCCAGTTTTTTCCTCTGAAATTGAGTTTTTAGCAGTTCTCAAGAAATCTTCTACCGTTACTCCTGGTATCTCTTCTGGATACTGGAATGATAAGAACACTCCTTTTTTCGCTCTCTCATCAGCTCTTAATCCATTAAGACTTTCTCCATCAAGAATAACTTCTCCACCTGTTTGAATATGTTTGGGATGACCCATAAGTATATTGGCAAGAGTTGACTTCCCTGCTCCATTTGGTCCCATTATTACGTGTACTTCTCCTCTATTTACAGTTAAATTTAATCCCTTAAGTATCTCTTTATCTTCTACCTTACTTGTTAATTCTTTTATCTCTAACATATTTATTCCTCCAATCAAATTTGAAACTATACCAACTTTGTATACTTAGTCTAATATCTTTTACCTATTTTGTCAAGAATATTTTGCTTATTTATCCTAGTAATTTCAATGAATTCTTTTTAGTTCTCTTTATTAAAATATATAATTTTATCTTTTCAAAAAATATTATTTTCGCAGAACTTGATATTAGTGTTCTAAATTTTATTTGAAAATCAAAATATTGTTATTTTAAATAAGAAAAATTCCTAAAAAAAAGCAAGAAATAAATTTATTTATTTTCGTTGTAAGTAGCATACAATAAATAAAGTAGGGAACAGACATGTCTGTTCCCTACTTTATTTATTGTAACCTAATTTTCTACATGTATACAAAATATTTCATCAAAAATGCTTAGCATAAACAGCCTTAATTTCAGTATAGCTAATATTTTCAGGAACAGAATCTTTTATTTCTCTTAACTTACCTGTGCTAGAAGATTTTATGGCATCTAAAATTATTTGCTCATTTCCTTTGCTTATAAAAATATCCAAATTTATTTTAAGTCCATTTTCATATCCCTCAAAGATATGGCTTTCTATTGTGGTTTCAGCCAAATTTCTCTCTGTTGAAATTTCTTTTATTGTTTTACCTTCAAGGTACATTTGGCAACTTATTTCATAGGATTTTACTGTATTTTCTTTGGAACTTTTGCTAGATTTCATCTGACTCTTTGTTTCAATATTATTAGTTTCTACATAATCTTTGATTTCTGTAATAAATTTTTCTCCGTATTTCTTAGCTTTTACCTCTCCAAACCCTTGAACATTAAGCATATTAGCTAATGTCATTGGGAACTTTTCACACATATCTTTCAGCGATTTATCCGAACAAATAACATATGGAGGAACTCTCTCTTCTGTAGCAATATTTTTTCTTACTATTCTCAATTTTTCAAACAAGTCTAAATCAGTATTAGTTTTATTTTCAACATTATAGTTCAGCGATTCCTTTTTCATTACTTTCAAATCTTTATTTTTTATAAGTTCCTTTGCTTTCTCTGTAAGCTTGAGAACCATATAGATTCTATCTGATTCCACTAGATATTCTTGGCTTAACAATGCACTTATATAAGATTTTATAACAGGTTTTTTGATATTTTTCATAATTCCAAAGGTGCTTATTTCAGATAGATTATTATCTTTAATTTTTGCTGTATTTGAACCATAAAGTATATCAGTAATCAAATTTATTCCAAATTTTTCTTTGGTTCTTCCTATTGTAGATATTATTTTATAAGCATCTTCTGTTATGTCTATTTCTTGATAATTTATACAATTACTACAATTATCACATTTATCTTTTACATCTTTTTCGCCAAAATATTTTAATAAATACTCTCTGTGACAAGATTGAGCATTTACATATTTTATAATTTCATTTAATTTATTATACTTTTCTTCAAGGGCAATCTCATCTACCCCTTCCATATTATTCTCTATCAGATATTTTTGTAGCATAATATCTTTATTGGAAAAAAGCAAAATACATTCCGAGTCTTCTCCATCTCTTCCAGCTCTACCTATTTCTTGGTAATAACTTTCTATATCCTTAGGCATATTGTAATGAATTACAAATCTTATATTAGTTTTATTTATCCCCATTCCAAAGGCGTTGGTAGCAACCATTATATCTAATTCTTCATTTTTAAATTTTTCTTGATTATCATTTCTTAATTTATCTGATAAACCTGCATGATAAACTCCAACTTTATAGCCCAAATGATTTATTTTCTCATAAAGTTTGTCTGCTTCTTTTCTTGAACCTATATAGATTATCCCTGATTTGCCTTTATTTTCTTTCAAATAATCTATTAAATAATCTTCTTTTTTCACATCTTTTTCTACTGAAATATATAAATTTTCTCTATCTATATTTTCCTTAAAAGTGTTATCATCTGAAATATTAAAAGTATTCTTGATATCTTCCATAACTTTTTCTGTGGCTGTTGCTGTAAATGCTCCAATAATGGGCTTCTTTTCCATTTTTTCAATGAAAGTATTTATATCAAGATAGCTTTTCCTAAAGTCGTGACCCCACTGTGAAATACAGTGAGCTTCATCTATTATCAAAAAAGGAACTATGATTGAGTTGGCTAGTTCAATAAAACTGTCTAGTAAAAGTCTTTCTGGCGAAACGTATAAAAGTTTAATTTTATTGTCTCTTATTTTTCTAAGTTCATCACTAATCTCTTTATTACCCATTGAACTATTTATTGTTGTTGCTGAAATTCCACTGCTATTTAGCTCATTTACTTGGTCTTTCATAAGTGAAATCAGCGGTGAAATCACAATAGTTGTACCTTTTTTTATTATAGCAGGGATTTGATAACATATTGATTTTCCTCCACCTGTGGGCATTACTCCCAAAGTATTTTTTTTATCTAAAATACTTTTTACTATCTCTTCTTGACCCTTTCTAAAACTTTTGTATCCAAAAGCTTTTTCAAGGACTATATTCAATTTATTTTCCAAAAGTTCACCTCGATTTTATAAATAACTATTTATAATTCTACAGTATTTTTGGGAATGTTACAAATTTTTATGAATATAGAAAGTTCTTTGTTTTTATTTATACTCTTTAGAAAAATTAATTTTTTATCAAATAAAGTTCTTTATTCCCCACAATGCTTATTAAAAAATTCAGAAAAAGCCTTATAAGTAAAGCTTTCTTGTCCTGTCAAATCATCATGGATATCTCTAAAAAAACATGAAGGAATCTCTCCGTTATTCAAATTTTTCTTTACACATGGGTCACAGCCAAGATTATGATTTGTCGGATGCAATTTACATTTCAAATCCTTACAAGTACAGAAGTGTTTCTTTTCCATTGTTTATTCTCCTTTATTCTAAATAGTTTTATTTGCTAATTTCATAACCCTCTTTACTCAAAACTGTCATAGCCTTTTCAATTTTTTCTTCTTTTACTAAAATATAATCTGTATTAAAAGTAGAAATTACAAAAATACTTATTGAATTTTTAGCCAGTATACCGCTTATTTTTGCCAATATACCAATTAATGAAAAATCTAAAGTACCTTCTACCTTCAATATTCTCCAATCTTTCTCTACTTTTACATCACTTGAAATTTTATCCTGCAACATAACAACAGAAATTTCATCTTCTGTTTTTGTAATAGAAAAAAAGTCTTTTTCATCAAAACAATTTAAAATATTTTCTGTATCTTTTATCTGACAAACAGCATATGTCCCTTGTAATAGTCTGATTCTTAGCTTTTCCATCAATTATCATCTCCTTTATAAACAAAAAAAGCCTCAAGAAATATTTTTCAAATATCTCCCAGGCTTTTATCCGTCCGTGTACATAGTAAACTATGCGTTTTCTCTCGGACCAGACCAGTAAAACTGCGGAACCCTAGAAAACTTTTTATTATTTTTCATATTATACAAAATCTACTTAATCTTGTAAATGTTTATTTAACTTTAAACCTAAGTATCGTTTTAAGCTTTTCTGCTTCTACCTTTCTTGCATCGCTAAGATATATCTCTTTGTGTAATTTCTCAGCCCTTTCAAATCCACTTTCTTTTACAAATTCTTCCATCATTTTAAAACTTTCCACTTCACCATCATAACTTCCAACATGAAGCATTTGAACTACTTTTCCCTCTTCTATCTCTTCAAATTTAACATCATTCAGTAAAGCATTAGGCTTATTTTTCTTCGCTTCTTCTACTATAAATTTGGCGTAAGCTTCATCTACAAAATCAGGTTGTCTAATCATTAATTTAAACAACAGCTCTTCTTTATTTATAAATCCCTTTTTATAATCTTCCCTTCCTTTTTCCGTCAAATCCCAAACTCCTTCAAGAGGGTAAACTATATAGTCATAAAAGCCCTTTGGCTCAATTCCCTTCTTATAGCTCATTTTCACTCCATAAGACAAAGAATACAAAGCTCCTACATAATCAGCAAAAAATTCGTCATTGGGATTTCCTTTTCCTTCCAAAGTAAAAAACTTAAAACTAGGAATATCAATAATTTCAGGCTTAGCCTTTGGCAGATATAAATTTTTCTCTTTTTTCTTCCATTCATATTTTTCCATTAGAATTTTCCTCCTAAAACTCTTTTTTACAATAATCTGTAATTCCTAACCTATTTCCAAAGGGGTCTTCAAACTCTACAGCAAATCCTGTTTTTATTTCAAAAGGCTCACTTAAAAAAGATATTCCTTTCCCCTTCATTTTCTTATATTCTTCTCTCACATTTTCCACAACAAACCATATTGTAGGTTTCATATTTTCAAAATATTTTTTATCTTTTAAAATAATTGCTGGTTCTTCTTTACCAATATTATATGCAATCATTCCATTATTAGAAAAATCAAATTTCAAATTAAGTCCCAAAATATCTCCATAATATTTTTTAGAATCTTCTAAATTGTCTACTCCTAAAAAAAAGTTATCATATTTTTCCATTATTTTCCTCTCCTAAAATTATCTTTATTTTACTATTCCTCCGTGGAAAAAACATTCATAAATTTTATCATTTTTATAATAAATTTCTTCATATCCTTGAAACCATTGAATATCTCCGTCTACCTTGCAATAATAAATATAATCTTCATCTTGATAGAATTTTGGCCCTCTAAAAGGTTT
>OBMA010001219.1_pt1 | contig 15732 bp, 10 predicted proteins | sample 1539141 | NCBI WGS metagenome assembly OBMA01 (sample SAMEA3991484, study PRJEB22521) | metagenome | biome: anthropogenic terrestrial biome; feature: sewage plant; material: raw primary sludge | place: Sweden | collected 2012-09-26 | reverse complement strand
AGGGTATCGTGATTAAAAACGGACAGAAGATGATCCAGAAGTAATCTTCTCCTTAATTTATAGGAAAAAGCCTCATTCCCCACAGGAGTGAGGCTTTTTCTTACAGAAGACACATTTATCGGAGCCGCCGGAAAGCTCGTATTCGCGCACGGCCGTCAGAGGAAGGTTATGCTTAAACATTCAGATATGCAGGCTACACAGACCAGCGAAGCGTTTAATTTTCAAAATCCAGGTTTCTTCTGTAAATTCTTCAAGCGCTTGACTACAACGGCTCCACAAGAATATAGAAACGAATAGTTACGCTTTTATCAATCTAAACATTTGGAATAATGAAATCAAAAGAAAGCCATATATTTACTACTACTAAAAAGGCATTATATAAATTAATATTGTAACTTTGCATTTCATAGTAAAACTTTACCTTAAGATATAATGAAAGAACTCTTGGTATTCTATTTCTCTGGTACTGGCAACGCACGTCAAGTGGCAGAATGGATAAAAAAAGAAGCCATTGATAATGGAGTGACATGCTCTATCTACGACATCACACGACTTAACATTAATGATATCACAATAGACCATGATGCTAACATCGGATTGATATCACCGGTGCACGGTTTCAACTATCCGCCTATAATGCTTAGTTTTATCAGTAGATTTCCCCATGGGCATAATCGTGTCATTTTGATGAACACAAGAGCTGGTATGAAAATAGGTAGCATCGTAACACCTGGTCTTAGTGGCATTACCTTTCTGTTCTCTGCTATGATATTCAGAATGAAAGGTTACAAAGTCAAAGGAATGATTCCCTTTGACATGCCTTCCAACTGGCTGTCGCTTCATCCAGCCTTGAGAGAAAATGCTGTGGATTATATCTTCAAGAAAAATCAACACAGAGTTAAGAAACATTTCAAAAGACTCTGTAATAGGGGTACTGATTTCACCGCACTGCGTGAGGTTGTCCAAGACATTCTCATATCACCAATTGCATTACTTTACTACGCTATCGGCCGTTTTTTCATTGCCAAGACCTTCTATGCTTCCAATAAATGTCTACATTGCGACCTTTGTGTCAAGCGATGCCCGAATAAGGCCATCACCAAGAAAAACAATCACCCTTACTGGACATTCAAATGTGAGAGTTGCATGAAATGCATGAACATCTGTCCTGCAAGAGCTATTGAAACTTCTCACGGATTGGTTTTTATCACCGTCTTATGCACACTCCTCCTATCTTCATCTGCTATATATACAATGCTTCCACACATATTCAACAATGAATTGGTCAGTTTTCTCACGACGAATATCATTCTCTTTTGCGTCATGGCACTATTCTACCGCGTACAACATGCCCTGATTAGAAAGAAATCCATAGAAAAAGTGATACGTCTACTCTCGCTCACACATTTCAAATGGTGGGGCAGATACAACAAAAACAGATAAAAAAAACACCGAACGTGTCATTTTATTAGTACTCCGATGAGTATTGGCAGTCGGCGATGTGCCAAATCATGCAGTTGAGTACTATGCGAGAGGAGCAGGGCGTTGAATTCCTGTTGATTCATGACCTGTATTTTATTATTATAAGGACTACAACTACGACAAGATATAAAACCGGTATGACATAGAAGGGTAAGGTTACCAGCCACCATGACCATGTAATTACATGGGTAAACTTCAGGGCCAAAAACAGCAGCACGAAAACAAAAGGAAACGAGATTCCTCTTTGATTTTCAAAATTTCCCATATCTTTTTTGTTAAAAATGTTCGTTGTATCGAATTATTTTGTATATTTGCAGCGTTGAGATGTCGTCGGTATGGCGCGATAAATTCAAGCTGGACCATCTTAATATATAGCAGGGTATTTTACCTTGCTATTTTTTGTGATATTTTCCTTATTTTAGTCTTACATTCATCTTTTTATTGTCTGCAAAACATTCAGAATCAATGACTACGGATTTTCCATTGTAAATGACATAACATTCTTTTATTATACCGTTCTTAAAATCAGAATACCTGAAGTATATCTCTTTTGCAAGTTTTTCATCCCTTAGAGGTTCTTCTTTCATGTTCATATCTTAGTCAATGACCACAGATAAACATCCATGCTCTATGGCCTTTTTAAATGCTGATGTTATACCTTTCTCGCTCATTATACCCTTTCGGTCGGCGGTGAGTCCGTTGATGGTATATTCCGGATTCTTGTGTCCGTCAGCGATCAGATGCGGGGTGATATTTATTCTCATATCCTTAAATGACGCCACCAAAGCCCTTGCTGCCCTGGTATTCTCCACAAGTTCCGTCTTATCAGCCACCTTGCTTACAAGGAACCGTTTGCCATAAGTCTTGTCTTCTGCATAATTTTGAGGAAGGTCAAGTGTGTTCACTATCTCTTTTACCGCCTCCCATGCCCCTTTAGCCGCATTGGCGATATACGGATGTGAGTCGGCGAAGAGTTTGGCATCTTTTCCGGGGTTGTTGTCAAGTCCCGGCTGCGGATCATCGTTGGTCTTACTTCCTTCCAGCATCTCCGTGCATTCCTTGTCAATGAAGAATTGCCGACATTTGACGCCGAAGGGGAGCAAAAGCGGTATGAAGCAGTGAAAATACGGGATAGATTAGATTATCCTACTTGGGCGCTCCGGGGTTGCGTGTAGTAATAACAACCAGAATAAAGAAGATGACGGCCACGAGGGCAGCCAGTAGAATTAGCGCCGTGAAGGGTGAAGTATGGAAGATCTCCAGCCAGGTCTGATAAATTTCGGATATATCACAAAGCATGTACATAACGGACTATTTTAAACATGGTGCAAATATATATAAAAAATGAACAACGAAGTAACTTTCTCGATAAAAATTATTGACGAGGGCAGTGAGAGCATGAAACGGGTAACCGCCAACATCGCTGAGCTAGGCCGTATCCGAGATACCGTGACCGAGAAATCGTCGCGCATGAATGGAAAGTTGCTGATCGTGAACCATGCCTCACACAGATGAGCATGCTGCAGATTATCGACCATGTGAACGAGCTAACGAAGTGCTGGGAAAGGCAGGAGGGCACCGAGCTAAAACTGGTTGTGATTTGCTTTCAATTTAGTATCTTTCCTCTAAAGAAAAGGGCATTTTCTTTATCTAACTGGCATATAAATCAAAGATTTTTTATGTAAGTTTGCAGAGGAAGATGTTTGTATTTCTTATCTATATTTTTATATATTCCAACCGATTTAGATAATCACGTCTTCATAATAAACAAAAAAATGGGTGACTCTCGCCACCCTAAATGTTTTCACAACGGAATAATCCTTATTGTGATTAGCTAAATTTCATGCAAATATCAAGATTTATTTTGTAAATTGCAAGTTTTAAGACATATTTTTTATAACTTTGCTAATGTTTTAACCAAAATAACACTAATTATGGCAAAAATTCTAGGATTGGACTTAGGAACCAATAGTATAGGATGGGCATTAGTTGATAATACCAGTAAACAAATCGTCAAAGTAGGAAGTAGAATTATTCCCATGGATGCACAAGCTATGTCTGACTTTGAATCAGGCAACCTCCAATCGTCAGCAGCAGCAAGGACTGGGTTCAGAGGCATTCGTAGATTAAATGAACGTACAGAACTCAGAAGACAAAGATTACTCAGGGTGCTGAATGTTCTTAATTTCTTACCTACTCATTTTAAAAAGCAGATTGATTTCGATAAACATCCCGGGCAGTTTATTAACCATGGTGAACCCCTTTTGCCATATCGTAAGGATAGTAATGATAAAAATGAATTTATATTTATGGATTCATTTAAGGAGATGCTTGAAGGATTTAGAAATATTCATCCTGATCTCTTGGCTGAAGGTCGCAAGATACCTTATGACTGGACTATATATTATTTAAGGAAGAAGGCACTTTTTCAGCCAATTAAACGAGAAGAATTGGCGTGGATATTACTCAACTTTAATACAAAACGTGGTTACTATCAACTACGTGGCGAAGAGGATGAGACATCAACTTCTAAGAATGAAGAATACAAGGTTCTTACTGTTATTAATGTTGAAAAACTGGATGCAGTCAAAAATAAAAAAGGATTGTTCTGGTACGATATTACTTACGACAATGGTGCCAAACAACGAAAAACGGGTATCATTGATCCTAGGAATATAGGTGACAAAGTTGAAGTTATTGTCACTACAACTTTAGACAAAGAAGGCAATATCGCTTTTGATAAAGAGGGGAATTCTAAAATTAAACTGCGCGATCCTCAAGAAGGCGATTGGACTCTGATGAAAAAACGAACTGAGGCTGATCTGAATAATAGAAATATCACTGTAGGTGAATATATCTATGATTCTATTCTTGCAGACCCTACAATTAAAGTTAGAGGTAAACTTGTAAAAACCATTGAACGCAAGTATTATAAGGAAGAATTGATTAAAATTATCAATAAGCAATGTGAATTTATACCAGAGTTAAACGACTCTAATATTTACGAGAAGTGTGTAAGAGAATTATATCATAATAATGAGGCGCATATTCAATCTTTGTCTCAATCTAGTTTTACGAGTTTCTTTGTAGATGATATTATTTTCTACCAACGCCCACTTAAAAGTAAGAAAAGTGAAATAGCTAACTGCCCTTATGAACATTATCAGTTTGTAAATAAGGATACAGGGGAAATCGTAAAGCAGCCTATTAAGGTTATACCTAAATCACATCCCATTTATCAGGAATTCAGACTATGGCAGTTTATTTCAAATCTGCGAGTGATTCAGAAAGAAAAAACTGAAAATGGGAAATTAAAAACAGACGTAGATGTTACAGACAACTTTATAAATACAACGGAGGGACGTTGTAAACTCTACGAATAACTTAACATGCGCAAAGATATTAACAATAATCAGTTTGTTAAGTTGATTTGCAAAGAGAATGCATCTTTATATAGATGGAATTATGTAGAGGATGGTAAAAATTATCCTTGCAACGAGACGCGATATCTCATAAACCGAGACAACATGTTACAAAGTGATGAGCAGCATAATAGGAAAGAAATTGAATTATGGCATATCTTATATTCCGTAAATGATCCTATTTTGCTAAGAAAAGCACTCAACACTTATGCAAATAAAAATGGTCTTGATGTGGAGACTTTTGTAGAGGATCACATCCATATCAAGCCATTCGATGCTGATTATGGAGCCTATTCTGAAAAAGCTTTAAAGCGATTACTACCACTTATGCGTATAGGTAAATACTGGCATGAGGAAGATATTGACGCAAAGACTAGAAGTAAGATTGATATTATAATAAATGGAGAAGCTGATGATACAATCTATGATGTAGCTGCAAAAAATCACATTAGCTTGACTTCCATAGACTCATTTCAAGGATTACCCCTATTTCTGGCTGAGATGATTGTTTACGGCAAACGTAAAGAAGTGAATGTTTGGAAATCTCCAGATGATATAACGTATTATCTTAAATATGATTTTAAACAGCATTCACTGCATAATCCGGTTGTAGAAACAGTATTAGGAGAAACGTTGCGTGTTGTAAGGGATATATGGGCCAAATATGGAAAAATCGACGAAATACATGTTGAGATGGGACGCGATTTAAAGCAGCCTAAAGATAAGAGAATAAAGGACATGCAGCGTAATTCAAATAATGAACATACAAATTTGAGAATACGTAGACTACTCCAAGAGTTTGTTAACCCAGACTGTGAGATAGATAATGTGCGCCCATATTCTCCATCTCAGATGGAACTATTTAAAATTTATGAAACGGATGTGCTTAATTCTAATGAACCTGATGATGATATTTTATCAATAATCAAAGACCTTGGAGACACATCTAAACATGTACCGCATCAAGAAATTATTAAATATAGATTGTGGCTTGAACAGAGATACACATCTCCATATACTGGTGATATGATACCTTTGTCAAAGCTCTTTACCCCAGCCTATGAAATAGAACATGTAATACCTCAATCTAGATATTTCGATGACTCACTTAGTAATAAGGTAATCTGTGAAAGCGAAGTTAATAAGTTGAAGGATAATAGGTTGGGATACGAGTTTATTGTTGCTGAGCATGGTCATATCATTGGTAAGCATCGTGTATTTGATAAAGTACAATACGAGGAATATGTGAGGGAGCACTATGCCAATGACAGACTTAAAATGAAAAAGTTATTAATGGAAGACATTCCTGATTCGTTTATACAGAAGCAACTTAATGATAGTAGATATATTGCTCGTAAGACCATCGAAATTTTGTCTAGTGTCGTCAGAATAACTGATGAGAGCGGAGAAATAGCTGATAATGATAAGGCTGCAACAGCTATAAATGTAATAGCTACAAATGGTTCAATTACAGATTACCTCAAAAAAGATTGGGGTGTTAAGCAAGTGTGGAGTCATATCATAGCTCCTAGATTTGAGCGATTAAATGAAATTACATCAACAGAACAGTTTGGTAAATGGATTGAGAAAAATGGAGAAAGGTATTTCCAAACAGAAGTTCCGATTGACCTGTCCTCTGGTTTCAATAAAAAACGTATAGATCATCGTCACCATGCAATGGATGCAATCGTCATAGCTTGTGCTACTCGCAACCATGTGAACTATTTGAATAACAGTGCTGCTATTGACAAGAAGACTGATTTACGTATGGACTTACGTAGTAAACTCTGCTTTAAGGATAAGACTGATGGTAATGGTAACTATGTATGGCGACTTAACAAGCCATGGGATACCTTCACACAAGATGTTGAGTCACAGCTAGATTCTATTATTGTCAGCTTCAAGCAGAATTTACGTGTGATAAATAAAATGACCAATCATTACTCACATTATGTGAATGGAAAGAAAGAAATTGTCCCCCAGAATACCACTGATAGTTGGGCGGTTAGAAAATCTTTGCATAAAGCTACCGTATCAGGTGCTGTACGTCTGCAAACACAAAAGAAGGTTAGCTTGAAAGACGCATTGAATACAGATTGGCATCTCATAGCTGATAAAGATGTGCGCAAGGCTATTAAAAATTTGATAGAACAATATCATAAGTTCGATGCTAAAATAATACTAAAGTATTTTAAGGACCGAAAAAACAAGTTGGACAAAAAAGACATCTCAAAAGTAATGGTATATTATACTCCAGAAGTTCCAGAACTATCGGCTTCTAGGGTTATGGTTGATGATACATTTGATGAGAAAAAAATCAATGCAGTTACAGATAGTGGAATACGTAATATTTTACTTAATCATCTCAAAGCAAACGACAATAATCCTAAACTTGCATTCTCTCCAGAAGGCATTACCCGAATGAATCAGAATTTAAAAGAACTGAATGGAGGTAAAGACCATAAGCCAATTATTAAGGTGAGAAAATATGAAACGCTAGGAATGAAATTCTCTATCGGTGAAAGAGGTAATAAAAACAAGAAATATGTTGAAGCTGATAAAGGCACAAATCTATTTTTCGCTATTTATGCCGATAAAGATGGAAATCGTTCATTTGAAAGCATACCATTTTATGAAGCTATGGAATGCATGAAAAACAAATTACCAGTGGCAAAAGACATCAATGATAAAGGCGAAAGACTTCAGTTTGTATTATCTCCTGGAGACTTGGTTGTTGTAACAGATGAGAATGGTACTATTCCTGATATGGAGAATACAAGAATTTATAAAGTTGTATCGTTAAATAAAGGACAAGCCTTTTTTATTCCTCAATATACTGCGACCCCAATTATTAATACAGCCGAATTAGGCTCAAACAATAAATCTGAAAATTCATGGGATGGTGTTGCTATTAAAAAGAACTGTTTCAAACTGATTGTAGACAGATTAGGTAATATTGAGAAAATAATCAAAGGAAATGTATGATCAAGAAAACACTATATTTTGGTAATCCGGCATATCTATCTCTAACCAACAAGCAACTTGTTGTCAAATTGCCAGAGGTAGAAAATGCAAACAATATGCCAGAGGTAATACGCAAAGAAGCTATAAGGACAATACCTATAGAAGATATTGGAATTATAATTTTAGATCATCAGCGTATAACGATTACTCAAGGGCTTATAGCCGCTCTTCTTGATAATAATACCGCTCTTATTTCTTGCAGTGATAAGCGCATGCCTACTGGTATGCTCTTACCGCTACAAGGCAATACCATATATAGTGAAAGATTCAGACAGCAGATAGACGCTACTATACCTTTAAAGAAGCAACTTTGGCAGCAAACAGTCAAAGCGAAAATCGAAAATCAGGCAGCAATCTTATCACAATACACTTTAAAATCAGTTGCTAGAATGTATGCTATGGCAAAAGATGTAAAAAGTGGAGATCCTGATAATTATGAAGCTCAAGCAGCAGTTTATTATTGGAAGAACATTTTTACAGATATGTCTGATTTCATTCGAGATCCAGATGGAACACCACCTAATAATCTGTTGAATTATGGATACGCTATTTTGCGAGCTATTGTTGCGAGGGCACTGGTAGCAAGTGGGCTACTGCCCGTAGAAGGAATACATCATCACAACAGGTATAATGCATATTGTTTGGCAGATGATATAATGGAACCTTACAGACCTTATGTGGACAAACTTGTGATAGAAATTATTTCCAAATACGACGAAATTCCAGATAACCTTACTGTTGACATGAAACGTGATTTATTATCTATACCAATAATAGATGTTATGATAGGTGGGAAGAAACGACCGCTAATGATAGCCATATCTGAAACAACAGCAAGTTTAGCTAAATGCTTTAGTGGTGAACTACGTAAATTATCTTATCCTAATGCCTATATATCAAAGATTTAATGAATACAGAATAATGTGGGTTCTAGTCTTTTACGATTTGCCAACAGAAACAATAAAAGAACGTAAGGCAGCTGCTAAGTTTAGAAAAAACATTATGGAAAATGGATTTACAATGTTTCAGTTTTCCATATATGTACGTCATTGTGCAAGTATGGAAAATGCTCAGATGCATATTAAAAGGGTAAAGTCATTGCTTCCAGAAAATGGTAATGTCGGTATTTTGTGTATTACTGATAAACAATTCAGTGATATACAGCTTTTTTATTGTAAGAAAGAACAAAAGCCGAATGCACCATATCAGCAGTTAGAACTATTTTAGAAAACGGGATTTCTATATTAAGTAGAAATCCCGTTTTTAATCTTGATTCTTTTTTTATTTCTAATATATTATATAAAGCATTGATTTATAACAATATATAAGAATCAAGTTGTCAATGCACTTGCAAAGATATGAAAAATTCAGCTAATCACAACAATGTCATCTTCATAATCAGTATGAGGGTCGTTGTCAATGCACTTGCAAAGATATGAAAAATTCAGCTAATCACAACTCATACGGCCTCCTCCATAATTTCAAAAATGTTGTCAATGCACTTGCAAAGATATGAAAAATTCAGCTAATCACAACTGCGATAGCCTTTTCCGCATCCGTCAGTTTGTTGTCAATGCACTTGCAAAGATATGAAAAATTCAGCTAATCACAACCGCCCGCCTTGTCGATGGCGTACAGGCGCACGTTGTCAATGCACTTGCAAAGATATGAAAAATTCAGCTAATCACAACCCGTAGCCAGTGTTAAAAATATCGTCTTCAGTTGTCAATGCACTTGCAAAGATATGAAAAATTCAGCTAATCACAACCGTGCCACAGAACACACACTGCCGGGGATGGTTGTCAATGCACTTGCAAAGATATGAAAAATTCAGCTAATCACAACATGCGAGAGTATCTTATTCAAAACTTGATAGTTGTCAATGCACTTGCAAAGATATGAAAAATTCAGCTAATCACAACTGAGGTGCTTGAGCCTTTACGTCTTGTTGTGTTGTCAATGCACTTGCAAAGATATGAAAAATTCAGCTAATATGTAACCAGGATAAACAGGGATTAAAAGCGGAAACGTTTGGCCGTTTCGTCAACATTTGCTACTTTTGTAACCGAAAAGAAGAAAACAGATAGTGAGTTTACTTGTATAGGCCTTTGTGTGAAAGATTCCGCGCTGATGATTCGTCGGCGGTGAAGATTCGAACGGGATGTTTCCTACTTTATCAAAACGGCTCAATGTCCTTCTAAACAGTATGATTAAATAATGAAGAAATTTCTTTTGCTCCTGTTGTTGGCGGTTTCATTGTCGGCAGGGGCTGATTCCTTGGCCAGCATCGGCAAGGCGCGATTCGGTGAGAGCTATGACCCGGCATTGGAAAAATTAAAGACCGAGTTCGGTACTCCCGTTGCGGTCTCTACAGACTGCGTGACCTTTAAGGCGCTTACCTACCATAACGTGAAGTTCAGTCAGGTTGAGTTTTATTTTAAGGATAAGAAACTGAATGGGGCCAGCTTTCTGGTGGCTGTGGCTAACAAGAGGTTGGCCATTTCCAAAGTAAAGCAGATACGCGATAATCTTTCTACGCAATACGATATTTCTCAAGACTATGACGATGGCGCCTATTTCTATATTGGTGGCCATTCGCCCAGGGGCATCGGCCGCTTGTTTACCATCTCTTCGGGAAAGAGAAACGGAGGGTGGTTTGCCGAACTGCGGTACGGCCCGTTTTAAGCCTCTCACAGAAATAGAAAGTAAGAAAGACATCCTCTCCGACAGCAGGTACTCCACACCTTTGGAGGGGGATAGTGAAATGGAAAAAATCTTTACAAACACCTCAAAATTTTGGCTTGTTTTTCAAAAAACATTTCCTTCGGTCCGAAATACGGCCAAAATAGGGTCTTTTTATAAGTCACTGACAATCAAAGGAAACCGTCATTAGCAAACTCTCGAGCATTTTATTATTGGTCTAAATATTCCTAAAATTGTCCTATTTCTTACCATTTTGGCCTCTAAAAGGTAACCTCCAGCCTTCCAAAAGGTGGTCTTTGGCATGCCCGGAGGCCTCCTTTGACCTCGCAAAAGGTTACCTTTCGCAAAAATGGAGGCAAAAAAACGGAATTTCCAACTGTATTTTTTCCGAATTCCACGCTAGATTGAATATTTTCAGAGGGCTTTTTTTAGTCATTTAATTTGACAATTTCGTTTCCTTTAGATCGCTCACGAGGAAGAGGAGGGGAGCCTCTCCCTACCCCTCCCCGAAAGGGGAGGGAACCCTATGCCACCAAGGGTTCGTTCACATCGCCATTTGCTTTTTTTTTATGAACGCTCAGCCTGTGGCTGCATAGAGAATATTGAAAGAATATCTAAGAATATAAAAGGCAACAAGTTAAAGACAATAGATAAAAGGCACCCGTACTCCATCTATCGTGTCTTTCTGTATTTCGATATTCTTTCGATATTTTCAATGCCTCGAAGAGGCGCGTTCACATCTGCCTTTTGTTGTTTCTTTCATCCCTCATCCCTTATTCTTCGGGGGCTGGGGCAAAGTTTTTTCCTTTTTTGTGTCTTTTCGCATAACAGTTTGAGTTTTTCTCCGTTATCATCATGCCTCATAAGCCATACATATATAGAAAACAGACTTTAAAAGGTAATTAAAACAAATCTAACGTTCCGCGAAGAGACCCTTCCCGCAGGCAATCGTCCTGCTACCAGTCACCTCGCGGCCTAATAAAAAATGTAATGATCAAATTTTCGTTAACTTTCAGACTGTCATTGGGCAAACGCAAGAAAAATGACACGGACAAGGAAGTCATTGTGAAGGAATCCAGCAGGACGTCTGCTCAGATTCCAAGTAAACAACCCACAGAAGGCCGGACGACGGAAAACCTCTTCCGCAGGCATTCCGACCGACTGATAGAGCGAACGCGGAAGGAGGGCCATGCCAGCTGTGCCAGCAACTATGGCACGGCCGTGCGGTCGTTCATGAAGTTTCTGGGGCGTGATGACATCCCCGTAACGCAGATCAGCGGTGCAATGATGAAACGCTACGAACTGTGGCTGCGCGATAACGGGATTAGCCGCAACACCTCGTCGTGCTACATGCGCTCACTACGCTCCTTATATAATAAGGTGTCGCATGCGACTCACACCCGGAACCGCAACCCGTTCGACGGCATATTCACGGGCAACGAAAAGACTATGAAACGAGCCGTCGGCGAAAACGTCATCTCCAAAATTGCCGCCCTTGTCCTTCCCCCCGACACACACCTGTGCCTCTCCCGCGACTTGTTCCTGTTCAGTTTCTATGCCATGGGCATGCCCTTCATCGATGTCGCCCACCTGAAGAAGAGCCAGATAAAAGACGGCGTGCTCACTTACTACCGCCAGAAGACGGGTACCAAGGTGCAGGTGCGGATGGAGTCGTGCATGCAGGACATCATGGACCGCTACGGTTCTCCGTCGAGCCCGTACGTTTTCCCGATCCTCCGCGACGGCACCACGGCTTCGGAGACCACGCTCCGCTACTGCTCGGCCCTGAGCTACCACAATCGGCTACTCAAGAAGATCGGCTGTCTGGCAGGCCTTGAACGGCCACTCACGACTTATGTGGCGCGCCACTCGTGGGCCAGCGCGGCCTATAAGGACGGCGTGAACATCAACGTGATAGCGCAGGCCCTGGGACACACGTCATCGGAGACCACACGCACCTATGTACGTGATCTCGACAGCAGCCAAATCTTCCAAGCAAACAGAAAGGTGTTAAAGGGTATAAAATATCTTCCTCTGTATAAGAGGCGCGACACCATAAAGCGGCATTATATTTTACAAGCCAAAGGTACACATTATTAATATAACCCGCAAATAATCCTTGGAAAAAGTGTGTAAACATTAAGTTCTTTTAGTATTTAATGGTCTTTTGTTTTTTCTGATTGCAATCCAGTAAAGTACTGATATCAAGCTGATTACAGAATAAATTGCGCCTCTTATACAGAGGAAGATACGAAAACAGGAACAATGTCATGTGCATATCTCCGCCAAGCGGAATCCAGTGACCGTAACGCCACAAGGCGGAAACGGGAATATGGATAAAATACACTTAAGCTAACTATTATCAAGGGAAGATTACTGTCGTAAAGCAGAGAGTTCCCCGTTACCTCCAGCACTTAGTGTGCCATGTGGTCAGAAAATCCGGTGCATACCGGAAATGGCCGTAATGGCGCATACTGTCCCCCTAAACCGTCATAAGGCGCAGCCTTCGGGACAGAATGAAATAGATGCAATTTATATTTACATCAAGATGAGGCAGCAAACCGTGTGAGTGTCGGGAGACAGGCCATCGGCTGGATTCATTCCTCATCTTTAAAGATTCCGCCATAGCGGAACCCTTTTAAAATAACACTTATATCAAGCCATCTCCACTGTGAAGTGGGGGTGGTGTTTTTCAGAGACTTCCGCACAAGAAAAAAGTTTACGCAGCAGTACAGCATAGCCATAGACAAATCGAGGAGCAATAGACTTATGCAAGCCGGTATCGACTGTGGCGTTTGATTTTTTAGTAAGGAGAATGGTGGTGTACAGCCTATCAGCCATACACCGTAGTACAGACTGCAAAATAGTGGTGATATCCGAACAGAACATGTTTATCAAATATAAATAAAGTAAAATGAAAAAAAAGAAACAGAAAAAACCGTACACAGCCCCAGAGGTGGTCTGTATTGTCGTAGAATCGTGTGTTATAATGGCTACATCAGATAAGATGGCAGCTAAGAGCAACATTGTTTTAGAGGAGACAGAAGAGGACGCCACCCCTACCAACAACACGTTCAATGTGTGGTAAGGAGGATACCACCCTTCTAATATTTCAAATCCTTAAATGAAAATGAAAACAAAAATGAAGAAACAAAATCAAGGAAATAAATGGGGATTTATCCCGTTTATTATTGCTGTCTGCCTGTCGCTGCCTTTCCTGGCAGCCTGCAGCAGTGAGGAGTCTGTGCAGAACAGCACTGAGAATGCCGGCAACACCTATACGTTCAAGGTGAGCGAGGCCAGCAACGAAGATTCTATCACCACCCGATCGACCATGAAACCTCAGACCGTAACAAGAGATCTCGGCAACGGCATGATGCTTGTGGGTACCCTCACCGACGTGTCAGGCAGTGCTGCCACCCGCGCCACGACGACAACCCAGATTGCCGACGGCACGACCATCACCGCTTACGTCTGTAAATCAGATGGAATCATTACGAACGTCAAGACGATGACGGTGTCAGGCTCATCACTGACGATACACTGCCCGAACGGCTCAAGCACAATTTACTTTCTTATCGGCATTTCTCCATCTACCAGCGTAGGCAACAACATAAGTAGTGTCACCACCGCTGCTGGTCCCGCCAATTGGAGTTACCTTCATGCTTCGGCTACCGTTCCTACCAGCTCGGACGACCTCGGCACGATTACTTTTCATCACGCGTTCACTGAGGCCAAAGTCACGATGAGCAGTGGTAATGGGTCTACCGTTATGAACGGCTTCTCGAGTACCATCTCTGGCATTGCCAATTCTGCTGCCACGCTCTGCGCCAATGGCACTTACACCACCACCGGCAACAGTGACGCAACCATAAATTGTACAGGTTCTGCCGGCACAGGCACATCTCTATCAAGCCCATACATGCCGTTCATCTCTACGGCCACAGGTAGCAGCGCATCGGCCACGCTCACCATCACCCAACTAATATATGGTGGTAACACTTACGACTATGCTTCCGGCAACACGCTCACTTTCAACGGAACGTTTGTACAGGGTCACAAATACAACTTCAATGTGACATTGCAAGAGAGCTACAAAAAGTCTTTTACCTTGAATGATTATTACAAGTGGGACGCTTACGCATCTTGTGCTACCGGTGGCAACACATTCAGTTCCGGCAATTATGGTTATAATAACCAAAGCGATGTCGCCACGCATAGTTGCGAGTTCTGTCCGACTAAGCAGGAAGCGATGAATTACCTTGCCGCAGGCGTGTATTGGGACGCTGGTGCAGAATTAACCGGATCAACAACTCCATCTTACACTCTGCCTGATGGAAACACTTATCACACCGGTCTCTGGTTAAAGAAAGGTGCAAACACAGGTTCTGCTACGGGAACAACTACAAATCCCTTACCTGTCACGGCTGCCATCCGCAATGGTGGCGAATACTTTTTCCTGCCTGCTAATGGCATCTATTACAGCTATCCGAATTGCCCCCTCGGTGAAAATGGCACTTCAGGTTGCTATTGGCTATCTACAAAAAAAAGACGCTACTAATGGATGGGATATTCGTTTTACAGCTGGTTCTGCTGGCGTAGTGCAGGATCTTTGCGATAACGCGCAGGGCATTTGGAAGGTACAGTAACTCCATCCTACGTTCTGCTCGATGGAAATGCTTATCATACAGGTCAATGATTAAAGAAAGGCGTATACACTGGTTCATCAACAAAGGAAGCAGAAACCCCACAACCTATCACGAATACTATCTGTTGCATGTGCAGTAGTTTAGAATAAGCGAATCGTTCAAATACGATTCGCTTATTTTTTTATTTCGGATAAATTCTTATCGTTTGCGTTCTTGGAGGCAGCGACTACGGAACCCTTTTGCCATACAGTAAAGCCTCTCTTAAACCCTCTCCAAAAGGAGAGGAAGAAAAGACACGAGGCAATTGGAAATTAATCCAAATTTGACCCTTAATTAATGCTTATAATAAACGGGGCACAACTTCACAGCCATGCCCCGCAGCAAACTTAAACAACCAATAAAAGAAATAGATTGTCTAATATTCTTAATCGTATGGGGAAAGAGGACTTGAA
>OBMA010001217.1_pt1 | contig 15746 bp, 9 predicted proteins | sample 1539141 | NCBI WGS metagenome assembly OBMA01 (sample SAMEA3991484, study PRJEB22521) | metagenome | biome: anthropogenic terrestrial biome; feature: sewage plant; material: raw primary sludge | place: Sweden | collected 2012-09-26 | reverse complement strand
CTGGTGATCGAGAGGATTAATCACCACATCCACGAGTTTGTCCTTACCTCCCCGCTGCAGTCCTCACACATTCCGCAATTGACCCTTGAAGAAAGAGCGGTGATGTTTGACCGGGCTTTCGACTCGTTCAAGAATGAAGCTTTGGTTAAAACGACTAAACAAAAACTGTAAACACTTGTGTACACTATTACATATATTATTCAATAATAATTAACTGACGCAATCTATGGCACTGGCGTGGTTTCTTTTTCTTTTGTTTTCCGCGCAAGCGCGATGCAACTATATCGTCGAGGACGAATGTGTACCCGTCTTTCCGCCAGACAGGTAACAAGTACTTCAATTGACTTAGAAGAAAAACATTAAGGAACTTTAACGTAGGAGCAACACAATACCAGGCACACGCTCTTCGAACACTGAACCACACGCGTCCGCATCAAACTCTTCCTCCCAAACATGAATTGGCTGTTTTTGGTCTCGCTGGTTTTCTTCTGCGGCGTGTCAACCCATCCTGCCCTGGCAATGTCCAGCAACAGACTACTAAAGCTGGCTAATAAATCTCCCAAGAAAATTATACCTCTGAAGGACTCAAGTTTTGAAAACATCTTGGCACCACCTCACGAAAATGCCTATATAGTTGCTCTGTTTACTGCCACAGCGCCCGAAATTGGCTGTTCTCTGTGTCTCGAGTTAGAATCCGAATACGACACCATAGTGGCCTCCTGGTTTGATGATCATCCGGATGCAAAATCGTCCAATTCCGATACATCTATTTTCTTCACAAAGGTCAATTTGGAGGACCCTTCTAAGACCATTCCTAAAGCGTTCCAGTTTTTCCAACTAAACAATGTTCCTAGATTGTTCATCTTCAAACCAAACTCTCCCTCTATTCTGGACCACAGCGTGATCAGTATTTCCACTGATACTGGCTCAGAAAGAATGAAGCAAATCATACAAGCCATTAAGCAGTTCTCGCAAGTAAACGACTTCTCTTTACACTTACCTATGGACTGGACTCCAATTATTACCTCAACAATAATTACCTTCATCACCGTCTTACTCTTCAAAAAGCAGTCCAAACTCATGTTCTCCATCATATCTTCCAGGATCATCTGGGCAACCTTGTCAACTTTTTTCATCATTTGCATGATCAGTGCCTATATGTTCAACCAAATCAGGAATACCCAATTGGCAGGCGTTGGTCCTAAGGGCGAGGTTATGTATTTCTTGCCCAATGAATTCCAACACCAATTCGCCATTGAAACTCAAGTCATGGTTCTTATTTACGGAACATTGGCCGCGTTGGTTGTCGTATTGGTCAAGGGTATACAATTCTTGCGGTCTCATTTGTATCCAGAGACCAAGAAAGCGTACTTCATTGATGCTATTTTGGCCTCCTTTTGTGCCTTATTCATTTATGTCTTCTTTGCTGCTTTGACAACCGTGTTCACGATAAAGAGTCCTGCTTACCCTTTTCCTTTACTAAGGTTATCGGCACCATTCAAATAAGTCAGTTTTTTTTTTTGTTTTCACCATAACAAAGAGATGGAAAGTTATACTAGATAAAGATTTTTAAAAAATATAAAAGAAAATAAAACGAAATTTATATTTTACACAGTGCATCTTGTCCCTCTCTTTCTCGCTAAAACTTAGTTTCTTCTTCGCCCATCTCATGACTCTTCTTATGGTTTGTGAGGCTGCCTAGTCCACCGAATACCCCTTTCTTGATCTTGCCAATGGCACCAACACCGCCGCCTATCACGGTCGTACCAGCTTTCAAACCAGTGCCTAGTCCCTTGGATGCTATATCTCCGACCTTCTTTTCTCTTTTACTCACGCTAATGGTGTATCTTGGCTTAAAGCTGAAAGCTAAATGCAACATACCACCGTCTTGACCAGCGTTCTCTAATCCTTCTACCGGTACGTCTAATTCGGTAGTACCCTCGACTTTGACCTTATTCAATGGGATTTCTGCTGTACCAATGGTATCATCCGCAGATGTGGAATCCCAGTCCATGACTTTGATTCTTAGAACATCATTTAAACGGTTATTGATTTGAATAGTTCCTTCATCATTCCATTTAGGATTCAAAGTTTTCTTAACAACCTTCGTCTTGTAAGCGCAGTCTTCCTCATTATTGATGTAATACTTTAAGTATGGGTCCGAATAACCACTTAAATCGGATGCTATCAAGTTTTCTGCACTCCTCGACATAATCGTCAAATCACCAGAATTTGTGATCAGGTCATTTGCCGGCAACTGTTTTGTATCAATAGGGAACCATGATATTTGGAGCATTAGTTTAGCACTGCCTTCACCTGAAAGATGTAATATTGATGGCTTATAATAACAGTTCTTAACTAACTCTTGTGTGGGTAGTTCAACTTCACAAATGCATTTCTCCACTCTGTTGTAGTTTTTATTTTTAGCAACCCTAAAAGTGGTAATGGATTTGTCCAATTCTTTTATGATCACGTCACCTGACCAACCATTCTTGACAATTCTCGATGGAATACGTGGACTAACAAATCTTGGATGACCATTATCATCGAAAAACGCTTGGACGTATAGCCCAGAGTCGGGCAATTCCCCATTAAGGACAGTGACAGCAAGAACACCTTGGTTGTATTGCAATAATTCTGGCAAATCCAATTTCTGTCTATTACTATACATGTCTTCCAATTCTTTGACCTCATTCCATTCTTGATCAAATTTGGCTTTGTCTTCTTTAGAAATTTTTTTCTCATCAATTGCCGACTTACGCAGTTCCAATGCTTTTTTCTTTTTGTTAACTTTATCTAAATCTTGGATTTCCTCTAACGTTAAAACAGGTAAAGCGGGATAAAAGGAGGTATAGTATGTTATAGTGCCCTTAGGTTTTTTCTTAGGCATCACTAGACGACCAACTTTAGCTTTTTCATCAATAGTTTCCTCATATTTATCATTCTCATCCTTCTTAAATAAATCTTGAACGTTAACATTGAATTCACCAACTGAACGATCTTTGTTGACTGTTTCGACATCCATACATTGAAGCGTAATTCTTTGGTTTGGTGAAGTAACTGCAACATAAATAACTTGATTCCAGACAGGATTCAAAGTTTGGCTCTTGAAATCAGTTCTACCCTTCGATAAACCATTAACCAAAACTTTACAGTATGGATCAATGGTACCAAACTTTTCCAAATTTCTCAAATCGTTTGCCTTCTCAATGAATACTCTGATGGCGCCAATTGGTGGCGTGTAAGCTACAGAGTTGGAACCAATCTCCAGTCTAACAGGTCTCCAATATGTGGTAATCTTTATGTCACCCTTTTGGTTTTTTAATGGAATCAAATTTTTGTTCACTTGGCTTCTATCTATTAAATCATTCAGGGTTTGAATGGTAGATCCAATTTCTTCTCCTTTGCCATCCTTGACGACAAACTTATATCTTGTTTTACGACGATCTGCGATAACTGCTTCGTAGTCTGAATTCCACTTCAATGTACCAGTGTCAGTTGCCTTACCAGTGGTTAACACTAGTTTAGCATTCAAGTAAACTTCAACGTAGGCAGTAACCTTCTGTTCTTCTTCAGCAAAACGAGAACCTTCTTCGACCACAACTTTAGCAATACCAGTATTCAAATCCGGTAGTTCCTCCACAGATCCATCCGGCAACTTTTTCTCTTCTAGAGTTGGGAAGAATCTTAAATCAAAAGTCAATTCCCCAACCGGTTTAGAGTTTCTTAAAAACTGAGCTTTTAAGTTTCTTTGCGTGGTTTTATCATGTAAAGTATTCAAGTTGTACTGAATTCTGCCTAGGACTTTATCCTTCAATTTTGCACGCTTATCATAAACACTAATGGTCAAGGGGTCAGTGAATGAGTTTAACAAGACGTACAGAGTTTCGTCCCAAACGGGGTTCAATGTGTCTCTTACGGTTCTTGTCTTGGCAATAGATATATCGTTAAATTCGAAAGATAAGTAAGGGTCGATTGATTCGTTCAATATTGAAGAGGTACGTTTTAGCCCCTTTGCATTTTTGACAGTTATTTCTAATATACCAATGGACAAGTTGGAACCAGATAAGAGTTGTGGAATGTTCAATTGTAAAGAAAATGGAGGTAACAAGATTGGACCCATATATTTCTTGGCCATCTTTTGTATTAGTGTCATAAGGCCTGGGATAGCTAAAATTTCCCAATTGAAGATGGAACGGCCGAATAAGGTAGCAACAAAATCAAAATCAGGAACCTTCAGTAGCTGGATATTAACAGTTTCGACATGAGGGAAGGGAGTCATCAATTTGAATTTCACTCTAGCATGAGCCTTGAAAGCGATGTCTGACACAGAAACAGGGATGGTGATACCAAAAATTTTGGCCTTAACAACCGCTAATTCATTAACGTAATTTCTGACTTGCTTAGCACTCATGTCGCATAAATCGTGAGGAGTAAAAGAAATACCCCAGTCCATCACAACAACATCGGATGCAGTGTTTTGGAAAGTCTTCACCAAATCAACTCTGGGGGGTTTAACACCAAGTGTCAACTCATCGATCCATAGTTGAGTAATAAATTTGGGAATCGCCTCATTAGTAGCCATTTGTTCATTAGCTTGCTGAACGATTAATTGACTAACGGAAGGTTCTAAAATGGGCCAGTACTTATCCAAAAAGGCATTCAACCATTCTAGGGATTCATAGTCGTTTTCCACTTTCTGCACCGTGAACTCTTTCTGGACTAACTCTCTTATGGAACCTCTGTATTTTTTAGCAGAGGTTCTATACAACAATGAAGTGATAACGATGACAAAAAAGGCCGACCCCATTGAAAACTTATAATGACCAAGTGCAAATGATGCCACGCCTCCGATAAAGAAAATGGCTACCGAATGATACCAGTCACCGTAAAGGCTGTCCGGTATGATGTTATCTAAGAAGGTTTCTCTACTCATATCCATCAATTCATCATCTAAAGTTAATTCGTCTTTGTCTTCCCAGCCACCAATCTGTTTCCAGCCGACATAAGAAGCTTCATGGATACTTCTCTTGAAGCTTTCATCACTAGCATGTGCCGCCTTCTCAGATGACACGCTTTTACTGGATTCGGTTTCCTCTTTCGTCTTTGGAGGTTCTAACTTATCTATCCCATTTATGTTAGCTACTTGGGCTGTTTCGGGCTTCTTTGGTGCTGTTACCCCAGTATCTTCTTTGGCCATATTGTATGTACCACGCAATTGAAGTTTTCAGAATGCACTAGCTATCTTTTTTTATCTTAGCTATTCTTCTTCAATTATCCTACTTATTCTTCAGCAAAAAAAAAATAATAAGCTAAGACAATGCTATACAAGTCAATTACCAGCCAGTAAGTCCAAATTGGAGTAGCCAATGCTATTAGTTGATAATTTTGACGGCCGATTATACTATTCCAATTGCAGCAACATCCCTGTCCCTTAGCTTTTTGAGGGGCCTTTTGTTATAATTTTTCATGCAGCATTCCGGTCGCCAAAGTTGTTATCACTTCTAACGTAAATCGTTTTCTCGTTATGTCCGCTATTTTAGAATGAGAATAATGGATAAAATTGGCCTAAAAAGGGAGCGAGTATAACGTTACTGAGATACAATTGTACATTTTGCCATGGAAATGAGCCAACTAGTCTAATGAGATTTTCAATGCTTTATTTCTTTTTTTAGTTTCTCATTTTATTGTTTCTCTAGTTATTAGTCCTTTGGTTATTTTTATGTCACCACCTCTTGTCACATGACCATTTTTGTTACTTGCTTGGTTTTACAATGATTTATACATTCTTGGGTCTCTCTTGACATATTTTTATCGTCATAATAAGTTCTTCATTCGTTCTCTAAAACAACAAAGTTAGACTCCATGGCCAAGTTGGTTAAGGCGTGCGACTGTTAATCGCAAGATCGTGAGTTCAACCCTCACTGGGGTCGTTAATTTTTTAATTTTTCTCCTACACTGTTGCTATGTCGGAGTTATCTCATAAGAGCTGAAAATATGTGGTAAATTTAGTCAGTATCCTTCGAGGATCAGCTAGAGCCTATTCAATGCAATTGTCATTAATCAGTGGCTTGGTAAGGCAATAGAATTCAGTTATAAAATATAATATTACTAGAACAGGAGCATTATGGTATCAGCCAACGGCGACTTGCACTTGCCAATTTCTAACGAACAGTGCATGCCGGAAAACAATGGATCTCTTGGATTTGAGGCCCCCACTCCGAGACAGGTTCTCAGGGTTACGTTAAATTTGAAATACTTAATTGATAAGGTCGTACCTATTGTTTACGATCCCAATGATATTGTTTGTGACCATTCTGAGATTTTATCTCCAAAAGTTGTGAAGCTGGCTTATGAAGCATGTGGCGGGAACCCTAAAGACAAGGCCAACAAAAGAAAATATCAATCTGTCATTATTTTTTCACTTCTTAAAGTTTGTGAGTGGTATTCCATATTGGCCACTATGGAAGTGCACAATGCCAAACTTTACGAAACCAGAAATTTAGCCTCACAACAGTTATGTAAATTGTTAATTGAAAGGGAGGAGACAAGAGACCTGCAGTTTCTTTTCATGCAGTTACTGCTGCGTCGGTACGTAATCAACGAGAACGATGAAGATCAAGAACCGTTGAATGCCTTGGAACTTGCCACAGATATGCACTGTACTACAGTGATAGGATCGAGTGGATTTCAGCGTTGTTTAAAATGGATATGGAGAGGATGGATAGTCCAAAATGGCTTGGATCCCACAACTTTTATCAAGGACGATTCACTGGCGGAAGTGTCATTGATCTCTCATTTCAACCCCGTAAGATTAAAGGCGCCTGTATACCAAAATTATTTGCAGATGATCTTCTCATTTTTGTTTCTAGGGCTTTATACCTTGGTGGTTAATGGTAAGGACTCTGAGAGAGTCCAATCTTTCGATTTGTTAGAAAGCATATTTTATGTTTTCAATACTGGTTTCATCTTGGATGAGCTCACTAAGCTTTATTATATTGGTTATGCGCACCTATCGTTTTGGAATTTATTTAATGATACCACATATTTGATAATCACGTTTGCTATGGGGTTCCGTGCAATGAGCGTAACGCCCCTTAATGCAAAATACTCTTCAGAAGATTGGGATAAAATATCATATAGAGTCTTATCCTGTGCAGCACCATTTGTGTGGTCGAGACTCCTACTATACCTTGAATCACAAAGGTTTATTGGGATTATGTTGGTTATCCTAAAACATATGATGAAAGAATCCATTGTATTTTTCTTCCTTCTATTCTTAATAATGATAGGATTCACTCAAGGTTTCTTAGGTTTGGATTCCGCAGATGGTAAGAGAGATATCACCGGACCCATCCTGGGTAATTTAACAATCACCGTTTTGGGTCTTGGTAGTTTTGATGTTTTCGAAGAATTCGCTCCCCCATATGCGGCAATACTGTATTATGGTTACTATTTTATTGTTTCGGTTATCCTTTTGAATATATTAATTGCTTTGTATTCGACTGCGTACCAAAAAGTTATTGACAATGCAGATGACGAGTACATGGCTTTGATGTCACAAAAGACGTTGAGATACATTAGAGCACCTGATGAAGATGTCTATGTTTCTCCATTGAACTTAATTGAAGTGTTCATGACACCTATCTTTCGTATTCTTCCACCGAAGCGTGCTAAAGATTTGAGCTATACTGTAATGACAATAGTGTACAGCCCATTTTTGTTGCTTATTTCTGTTAAAGAAACTCGGGAGGCTAGAAGGATAAAATATAACAGGATGAAAAGGTTAAACGATGATGCCAATGAATATGATACTCCATGGGATTTGACAGATGGCTACTTGGATGATGATGACGGTTTGTTTTCTGATAACCGAAATTCTGGCATGAGAGCCACCCAGTTAAAGAATTCCCGTTCGCTAAAACTGCAAAGAACAGCAGAGCAGGAAGATGTCCATTTTAAAGTCCCTAAGAAGTGGTATAAAAACGTTAAAAAATGCAGTCCCTCCTTCGAACAGTATGATAACGATGACACTGAAGATGATGCTGGTGAAGATAAAGATGAAGTCAAAGAGCTCACTAAGAAAGTGGAAAACTTGACAGCTGTAATTACCGATCTACTCGAAAAATTAGACATAAAGGATAAGAAAGAGTAAACGACATGTGTTCAAATACTGCTTAATTAATTTCTCAGAAATCCATATATATATATATATATATTGCTCCTCATTGCAACTTTGTAAATTTAATGTTCCTTTAATTTATCATTATTTACAATATTAACTAATCCATCTCCCGATTTTCGGCATAAAATAAGTTTATATTTTGGTCTACATGAAAACAAAAGTTTAACTAAACTAACGTGTACAAACCACTTTGAAACGTATATAAAGGCCTAATAAAAACGACTGGCGTTTTGAAAGATAATATAATGATCTAATGCAGTTAAAAAATTTACAAATTATAAGAAGAAAAGAAAAACAACGATTACGGTAAAAAATGAAAACTCCCTCTCCTTTCTAGGTACGATAAATTATGACTTTCATCTTTCCCGTTTTGAAGATCTATTTATCTCAATTTGCCCAGACTTTTTTTATATATATATTTATTTTCCCCTCTCTAACAACTGCAAGCACTGTTTGCGCTGGTGCCATCATTAGCAGCGTTCAAATCCACTCTTTGATTGTTCGACTCACGTTCGTTACTTGCACTATTTTGCTCTTCAGCTGTCTTCAGTGGTATCTTTTCACCGATTCCCAAAAATACATCGTTAACATTCTCTCCTGTCTTTGCACTTGTTTCAAAGAACAACAAGCCCTTTTCTTCCGCTAGCTTTTCACCTTCTTCCCTTGCGACTTTTCTTTCCCCACCTTCTTGCAGCATATCGATCTTGTTACCAACTAACGCAATGATGATATCCTTTGATGCCTGTTCATGTAATTCCTTAACCCAGTGGCGCGCTTTAATAAAGGATTGTGGTTTTGTAACGTCGTATACTACAAGAGCAGCTTGTGCGTTTCTATAGTACATAGGTGCTAAAGATGCAAATCTCTCTTGCCCAGCAGTGTCCCATATTTCAAACTTAACAGTATGTTCATTTATAGTAACTCTTTGAGTGAGGAATGCTGCACCAATGGTGGGCTCCTTATTTTCGGCAAAATCATTAGATACAAACCTTAGGACTATTGACGATTTACCAACTGCTGCCTCACCCAACAGTACCAACTTTATGGAAGTGACTGATGTGTTCATTTTTTTGTGTGATAATAGGGATATTTTTTTATAGCTTAGATAAGTCGACGATCTTGCTTTTTATTTTCAAAATCGTTGCCACTTTTATAAGATAAGCTGCTCGTATTTTCACCTCACTTCTCTTTCTTTGTCTTTTCGGGGATATTGTTTTAGCAAAAAGCCCCATAATGCAAACCGAGAAAACCAAAAAAAAAACACGTATGAGGTGACAAGAAACTAGATAATCAGCAGACTAATATCTATAAAATAAATCCTCTGGTATATACCTACCTCAGCATAAGTTTATATCGTCATAATCTAGGTTTTGGCTTTGTTGTTGCCTCCGGGTTCATAACTATTGAAGTAGCATTGGAGACGGTTGAGGGTGTTCCGGAATCACCAAAGAACGCCACTGTTACTGTCAAGTCATCTCTGTATCTTCTACTCATCGGCGATGGTATACTTACCAATGCCGATACATATTCTTTTCTTCCGCCCGCACTTAATGCATTTCTAATTAAATGAGTGGCGACGTTTTTGTCTTCAATAAGATACTCTGGGTTTGATCCTGATGGTGAGCTCGAATTATTATCCTTGTACCTGAATGCCGGTCTTTGCGCTTCCTTGTCTTCAGATACGTCGATAACTTTTGGTAATTTCCCCGGTTCTGCTTTCACAGGTGCCAGATTCATATTTTTATCCATCCACCTGATAACCAAGGAAGCAATTTCTTCATTAGTTAGTAATTCGAATAAACCATCGGAACCCATCACCATAAATTTAGTGTTCTCACCAATTTTGGCAGAAGTAATCACTGGTTCCGCAGTGACATATGGGGGTGTCTTGAAATCCCTTGGCTCTCTTCTAAAATAAAGTTTGGCAACTTCAGGCAAATCCGATAATGGTTTTCCATCGACTTCTTTGATCTTGTAGCGATAGTCTCCAAATGCCCTGGATGGTTGTAATGAACCCAATATTCTTCCGTTTCTTATAACGTTCGGTTCTCCTGGATGTTCTTTCCTAATTCTCCGTACTTCATCCAAATTATCACCGGTCTGGTCGGTGGATAGCGACTTTACCGTCCAATTGCCCTCGTTGTCCAAACCACAAATTAAAGCCCTTGAGTCTCCAGTGACAGCCACTTTCAAAATTGAGTTAGTGGAGTTGTATAAACTTAATAGTGCACAAGAACCAGAAATCGCTGGTAAAGTGTTTGCAATATTTGTGTTGTTTGGATCTTGAAACAGCTTCCTGAACGATTCGATTACAAGATCATTATCTAGTTTCAAAAAACCTTTCGAAATTGCAGAATCGATTAATTGGTTGGGGTCGGAATGGAAAACCGTTTTGTTCTGGTCATATACCTGACCTAATTGATAGGCTACATAACGGACTAGATCTTTAGATAATTTTTCCGAAGTGAAAGGACCACCATGTCCATCAAAAATTCCAAAAAAATACAAATCCTTCTCTATGGACTTGCCATCCTCACTTTCTATCGGAATGGTAATGATTTGTTCTACGTGATCGTCTTCTATTGGATGGTTAGAGGGCAACTGTGCCACATCATACCTGAATATACCAGTGCCACGGTTAACAAAATGGCTTTCCTCTCTATCATGTAGTTTAGCCTCTATTTTAGAATCGTTCAAGATAAGAACAGATTGGTCATTCTGAGACCGTTGACTCTTTTGTGTCTCTGTTCCTTTTGGATTAGGTGACGGCATGTTAATATTGCCACTAGTATTTGTAGAATAATCTTTTATTCCGTTAATTGTATCAAGGGAGAGGATCTTTTTAGGGGAATAGTAGGAGTAGGTCAACAGTAGGGACCCGCTTAGTAGAGCAATGTTTAGAGCTTTAGAATGTGATGATATGAATAGCTTTGTCCTTGAATAGTATGTGCTATTGGCATGTGATGTTGAATATGCACGTTGTAGAAACTTCTGTGTGTATTCTCTACCAGATTGACATTTAGATAGAACCTTAACCGTTTTCTTTATAGCTACGGTTCTAGTTAAGGGAGACATGGAGAGATTGAGAGAAGTAAAAGCACTTCTTCTGTTGAAAAATTTCAGTAGAGCACAAATTCAATTAAAGTAGCAATAGATGTTTCTTTTCCTGCCTATCACACGATTTCGTTTACCCTCCAATCGATCCTTTTTTTCTTTTTTGTATCTTGTGTAGAAAGAAGTGAATCCTGTTTTTCTACATAATGAAGGGCCGGTAACTGCTCATTACTGAGTTTTAAAGTAGAAAATAAAAATGTATGCAATTGGTCGCCAATACCTGATAACTAAGAATGTAACTATGCAAGGGATAAGGAAATTTAGTCAATGCCGCCCATCACACCCTGAACAGCACAAGATTGCAACCTCTGAGAGTATTTCTTAAGTTGGAGACTAGTGGAGGAAATGAATTGGCACGTAGCTCGTCGAACATGATGAACTGTGATGATAATGAAAAAATTTTTGTTCCCCAGCGATGAGTTAGTGAAAATCGACAATATATCTTTTTTTGATCAATGTGTTTTACTATTTCTAGAAAGCAAGGGAAGCCACTCTAGTAGTAAACCTCTGGGCTTTACACATATAAAATCGCAGGAAAGTTATATTTCGAAGATGCCACCAAAAAAGGGAAAACAGGCCCAAGCGGCTGGTAAGAAGAAGGATAATGTCGACAAGACGTTCGGTATGAAGAACAAGAACCGTTCTACCAAAGTCCAAAAATACATCAAACAAGTGCAATCACAATCCGACCCCAAGAAAGAAGAGATGAGGTTAAAGAAACTCGAAGAAAAAAAGCGCAGAGAAGCCGAAGAAGCTGAACGAAGAGCACTATTCAACCCTGTAGCAGACCAAAGGGTTCGTGCAGGTGTAGATCCCAAGTCCATGGTTTGTGCTCTGTTCAAACTGGGGAATTGTAACAAAGGTGCCAAATGTAAGTTCTCACATGACTTGAACGTCGGTAGAAGAATGGAAAAGAAAGATTTATACCAAGATACAAGAAGTGAAAAGGAAAATGACACAATGGACAACTGGGATGAAGAAAAGCTGAGAAAAGTTATCCTGTCGAAGCACGGTAACCCAAAGACCACCACCGACAAAGTATGCAAATACTTCATCGAGGCCGTGGAAAACGGTAAATACGGTTGGTTTTGGATCTGTCCTAACGGAGGTGACAAATGTATGTACAGACACTCCCTACCAGAGGGCTTTGTGCTGAAAACCAACGAGCAAAAGAGGCTCGAGAGGGAGTCGCTCGAGAAACAGCCAAAAATTACGCTGGAGGAGTTTATCGAAACAGAAAGAGGGAAACTAGACAAATCCAAGCTAACACCAATAACAATTGCCAACTTCGCCCAATGGAAGAAGGACCACGTCATCGCAAAGATTAACGCTGAAAAGAAGTTATCTAGTAAGAGGAAACCTACTGGTAGAGAAATCATTCTTAAGATGAGCGCCGAAAACAAGTCATTTGAGACGGACAACGCCGACATGCCAGACGACGTCACCCAGGGATCCGCATGGGATCTTACTGAATTCACAGATGCCTTGAAGAAGGCTGACCACCAAGACGACGGCGGCATCAAGGACTACGGTGACGGTAGCAACCCCACCTTCGACATCAAAAAAGCCAACTCCGCCACGCTCGCATAGTCTAAAATTCATATAGACTAAACTGTATATATGCCACCGTATATATAATACACGCACACACACCAACACAAAGCATGTCACGTCATGTAGCTGATCACGCAGCACGACCGCGGCCCATGCTTATCTGCCGTCTTTTTGCCCCTTTCGATATCCCACGCCCCACGCCCCCACGTTGTTGAGGTGTTTTTTCACCTCGGATCCGCCCGACAATATCTGGGATTAAAAGTGCTCGAGTTTTGCTCTCTATTTCACAATCGGTGATAGTTGAGCTTCCTTTCACTGCATCTCTTTGCAGCCTCGGGGGATGAGGCTATATACTTAGAGCGCCTGAATATATGTTTGACGCATCCCTCCTTCGTACGCTACCATCTGTTACTCTTGCACCGTTATTATATGCTTGTAATTTTTGTTATATAATAGGCCTTTCATTGTTTTTAATATAGACTTTCATCATAGGGCATCCGGAATTTCTTCTCAGAAGCCTCGCAAGTTTTCTTTATATTAGGTTTTTCAGACTTTACATTTGTACAGAAACTGCGTATTGTTGACCATTACCGAGAGGAAGATAAAAAGGCATAGATAGTTAAGTTTAGCATTATAGAACCAACACAAACAAAACAATAGAAGACAAAGAGTAAGTTCAAGACAAGTAGACAATGACACACATCACACTGGGACAAGCCATCTGGGCCTCTGTCAGACCAATCATCAAAATCTATCTGATTATTGGTGTAGGCTTCGGTTTATGCAAGATGAACATCTTAACCGTTCAGGCCACAAGGTCCATCTCTGATATCGTTTTAACAATTCTGCTTCCTTGTCTATCATTCAATAAAATCGTAGCAAATATAGAAGATAACGATATCAAAGATGTCGGCATTATTTGTCTGACGTCTGTTATACTGTTCGCAACTGGCTTGGGGTTTGCCTTTATTGTTCGCAGTGTGCTGCCTGTTCCTAAGAGATGGCGTGGTGGTATACTTGCAGGAGGTATGTTTCCCAATATCAGCGATCTACCCATCGCCTATTTGCAATCCATGGACCAAGGGTTTATATTTACAGAAGCAGAAGGTGAGAAAGGTGTTGCCAACGTTATCATCTTTCTGGCCATGTTTTTGATATGTGTTTTCAATTTAGGTGGTTTCAGACTAATTGAAAACGATTTCCATTACAAAGGTGATGACGATGAAGAAAATACGTTGACCAATGATGATTCTGCCCAACAGCCAACACAACCAATTGAAGGCAATTCTTCTTCTTCATCCAACCAAGATATCCTGAAAGAGCCCAACGAGTCTACCGTTCCTAACAGTTCCCAAGCAAGCTACATTTCTGAGAAAAATAAAAAAGAAAAAACTGAACTCTCTGTCCCCAAGCCTACACATACTGCCCCTCCAGCAATAGATGACAGGAGCTCGAACTCATCCGCGGTGGTCTCTATCGATAGCATTACACACTCACTACGCACAAACCATGTGGATGCCCAATCTGTAAGCGAGCTTAACGATCCTACTTACAGAACTAGAAGTCAACCAATAGCATACACTACCGAGTCAAGAACATCACATGTTCATAATAACCGCAGGAATTCCATCACTGGCTCCTTACGTTCCATCGATATGCGTGAACTACCCGCGGAAGGCATGTCGGATTTAATTCGTGAATACTCCAATGTTGATCAATACGGTAGAAGAAGGAAAAGTTCTATCAGCTCCCAAGGAGCACCCTCTGTTTTGCAGGCAGACGGTACTATTTCTCCAAATTTGACTAGAACCTCCACTTTACAAAGAGTCAAAACTTCCAACCTAACAAGAATAATCACCTCAGATGCCACTGTTAGTAAGAAAGATATTGAGACTTCCGGTTCCTCTTTACCAAAATGGCTACAGAAATTTCCCTTAACAAAATTTTTCGTCTTTTTTCTAAAAAATTGTCTAAGGCCTTGTTCCATGGCTGTTATCCTGGCTTTGATTATCGCTTTTATTCCCTGGGTAAAAGCCCTTTTCGTTACAACCAGTAATACACCAAAAATCAAACAAGCCCCAGATAATGCACCTGCTCTAACTTTCATTATGGATTTTACATCTTATGTTGGAGCCGCTTCAGTTCCCTTCGGTTTGATTCTTTTAGGCGCTACTCTTGGTAGATTGAAAATTGGAAAATTATACCCTGGTTTCTGGAAATCCGCAGTGGTATTAGTCTTTCTCAGACAATGTATCATGCCAATCTTTGGTGTCTTGTGGTGTGACCGTCTAGTGAAGGCAGGATGGCTAAATTGGGAAAACGACAAGATGTTATTGTTTGTTACCGCTATTACTTGGAACTTACCAACAATGACCACCTTAATCTACTTCACTGCAAGTTATACCCCTGAGGACGAAACTGAACCCGTTCAAATGGAATGTACCTCTTTCTTTTTGATGCTTCAATATCCTTTGATGGTCGTTAGTTTACCATTTTTGGTGTCTTATTTCATCAAAGTTCAAATGAAATTATAAAGTTCGTTAAGGAAGAAACAAGATCTATTCATGCATTCCCATTCTCATTCTCATAATTTCATTTCATCGTACAACTGAATCAGGGTGTAATTTTATAGTTGTTTGTTGGTCTTTTTTTATCAACGTAGAATTCACTTATTTCAGATTTTATAGAGTTTCATAGTATAAAAATAATAATGAAAACAAAACTTCATGCTTTTTCTTCTGTTTATACAATTTCACTTTTGATTGTCATATTCAAAAAAATAACATTTAGTCGCAGCTTCTCAGTGTTACTAATCTTTTTCTTCTTTTTTCGAACATAAGATTTTCTGATGGAACGAAAAAAGGTGATCTTTTAATTATTTGTGAATCATAAA
>OBMA010001214.1_pt1 | contig 15757 bp, 15 predicted proteins | sample 1539141 | NCBI WGS metagenome assembly OBMA01 (sample SAMEA3991484, study PRJEB22521) | metagenome | biome: anthropogenic terrestrial biome; feature: sewage plant; material: raw primary sludge | place: Sweden | collected 2012-09-26 | reverse complement strand
GTTTTCGGCTGGTTCCATTTCATCTTCATCTTTTCCATTTATCTTGCTTTTCTTTTATAACGCATATTTTGCCCCGATATTGCAGCAAGGAAATAAAAATACTACAGCATCTGTCAGGGCTATCATCGACAAGCGGAAGGGGGATTGTTGCGTTTTTCTTTGGCTTATGGAAAAAATCCTATTTTTATAAGCGGGACAACGGCGAAGGAGATATGGCCGGCTAGTAGACCATAATGGACCAGAAGCAAAAAATCTCGTTTGCCTTTCGACTTATCACGACATCTGACATATAGTTAAATGGAATCATCAAAAGAGAGATGGAACAAAGTGAACTGAACATCCTTATCGAACAATGCAAAAGAGGAGACCGGAACGTCTTACGCAAACTGGTGGAGGAATATCTGAACATGGTTTTCTCCCTGTGCCTCAAGATGCTTTGTAACGAGGAAGAGATCAAGGATGCCATTCAGAATACGTTTGTGACCGTATGGGAGAATCTGGAAAGGTATGATGCTGGGAAGGGGCGGTTCGCTATAGGGGTGTACACCATCGCATCGAGAATCTGCCTGAATGACTTGAGACATCGGAAGAAGTTACTCTCTCTTCCCGATGATGAAACCGTGCTGCGGCAATATGTGTCCGGCAGAAACGGTGAGCAGCAACTCATGAACAGGGAGTGGGCCTCTATCGTGAAGGTGTTAGCGACCGATCTGAGCCCCAAGCAACATTTTGTCTTCACACTGAGCATGCTCGAGAACAGGGACTACAGCGAGACAGAAGCAATCACGGGACTGAGCGCCGACAAGATTAAGAACAATATGTATGTGACCAGACAAAAGAACAACTTAAACGATTAGGTTATGGACAAAATTGAGCAAATCATGAACGACATTCTGACCAGTCTGCAACGGCGGCGGAATCGATGGCAAAGAAACAATTCATTTTCGTCTGTCAGGCAACCGCTTACTACCCGGTGATTATGCCATTGCGGCCCGGTCGAGAGACACTAACGTATGGACATTCACCCTAACCGGCCTTGTCCTCACGCTTACCGTCATCCTCCTATTCGTAAGACGACATCGGTTCATTATAATAAGGTATAAGCAAGATATAGAAGAATACCTATAAAAAGAAAAGCGCTGCAAACGATTCGTTTACAGCGCTCTGTTGTTGAAACAGTACCCAGACTCGGTACGTTACCGTACCAGCTAACTGATAAGAAAGGAAAAGAAATATATTGATTATCAGTTGTTTACTACTATATTGTATTTTCCGATGTTTTGCCAATTTTCCGTTTTTTGCCCTTAGGGTGTTAAAATTAACACCTTATTAACACCCCAAATGGAGGAATCTTCGTACCTTTACAGCGTCAACACACAACAATCGGAAAACAACGGAAAATCACTATGGCAGAGACAAGAGGCAAGAACAAGAATCTCATTGAAGCCGGCAATCCCCGCCTTCTGAGAAAGCCCGTCAAACAGGGCAAGGAGTATAGTCTGTATCTGGAGTACCAGATGGGCTATAACCACGACACCGGTACATCCATCCGCAAAAAGGAAACGCTTTCGCTTTATGTCTTGGCAAGTCCAAGGACAGTCGGCGAGCGCCAAAAGGTAAAGGAGACCATTGAGTTGGCGAAGAAGATTCGCTTCGAGCGGGAGCAGGAGTTTTTAGAGAACAAGGAGGGCTACCGCTTGAAAAAGGACAAGACGCTAAACTTCCTCGACTTCTATCAGGCTTACCTCGAGAACTACAACAAGAAAGACTTGCGGATGGTGCGTATTGCATACAACCGGTTTGTTGATTTTCTGAAAGTCTATCATCCGTTGATGGCTGAATATATCAAGCCCGATGTCATCACGCACGACATGATGGTGAAGTTTGCCGACTATCTTCAGACGCGCAGTGTCGGCGAGGGTGCCAAGAGCATACTGCAACGGTTCAAGAAGGTCGTCCGCTTCTGTGTCTCGCAGGGACTGATGGCAAAAGATCCCTGTGAGGGTGTCAAGTGCATCGTTGACGACCAGGTGCTGAAGAAGGATATTCTCTCGCAGGAGGAGATTCAACGGCTCATAGAGACTCATTATCCAAGAGAGAAAGAAAATGTCCGCAACGCTTTCATCTTTTGTCTCTATACGGGCATGCGTTTCTGTGATGTCAAAGACCTGCGGTATGGCAGCATCGACTATGCCAACAGACTGCTGTCGTTTGAGCAGGACAAGACCAAGGGTCACTCCGCACGCAGTTGGGTATCGATACCGCTGAACGACAGCCTGCTGACGCTTGTTGGAAAGCCCGAGGATTCCAACAAAGGGAAGGAGGACCTCATCTTTGACCTCCCGTCTTACGAGAGCTGTTGTAAGTCGGTGAGGCGGTGGGTGAAGCGTGCCGGCATAGACAAGCATATCAGCTGACACTGCGCCCGCCATTCCTTCGCTGTCAACATCCTCAACAATGGAGCCAACATCAAAACCGTTGCCAGTCTGCTCGGCCATAGCGGACTGAAACACACGGAGAAGTACACGCGTGCCGTTGACAAGCTGAAAGAGGATGCCATTAACAGTCTGCCGGAGCTGAAACTTTGAAGGAACGTTGGGGAAATGAAAAAAAGATCGTACTTTTGTAGCATCCTATGGCTATACCTATAAATATAGAGAAGTTGCTCGGCGGCAACACAGTAGAGAATAACCGCATCGAACTGAAGGGTGGATGGAATCCCGATTCCATCTACCGAACCATCTGTGCTTTTGCCAATGACTTTGAGGACAACGGCAGTGGCTATATTATAGTGGGTGTGGACGAAGACAATGGCAGGCCCGTCCGCCCTGTCAGAGGTGTTCCTATTGAGGCCATTGACAGGATAGAGAAAGAAATGGTTGGATTCAACGACCTTTTCGAGCCATTCTATATGCCACGGGTGTCCGTTGAGGACATTGATGGAAAGAAGGTCATTGTCATCTGGGCTTTGGCAGGTGACCGTCGGCCTTACAAGATTCCTGAGCATATTACTGCAAAGCACAAGACTCCCAAATACTTCATTCGTTATAACTCCAGTACTATCGAGGCGAAAGGGGAGAATGAAATGGAGCTGATAGAGCTTGCCAACCGCGTGCCATTCGATGACCGTGGAAATCTGACGGCAAGGATCAGCGATGTCTCCATGCTCCTTATCCGCGAGTTCCTCAATCAAGTACAAAGCAAGTTGCTTGACGACATAGAGGATGCCAAGCCTCATGACGTGCTTGAACAAATGGGCTTGCTAGATGGACCTATAGAAAGTGAACGAGTGAAGAACGTCGCATTGATGATGTTCTCGTACCATCCAGAGAAGTTCTTCCCCGGCACACAGATAGACATTGTTATATATCCGAGGGGCAAGGATGATGATCCCGACAACTTCATAGAGATTGATCCTATAAAGGGACCTGTCAATATCATTATACAAAAGGCTTTGGACTTCCTGCGCACGATGGTTATACAACAGCGCGTGCAGAAGGTGCCGACGCAGGCGGAGGCTATTCGGACATACAACTATCCGTATCAAGCACTAGAGGAAGCTGTTACCAACTCCATGTACCATCGCTCCTATCAGGAGCGAGAGCCGGTAGAGATCTCTGTCATGCCCGACCAGATAGAGATAATCAGTTATGGCGGTGCCGACCGCAGCCTTAGTCTTGACGCGCTGCGTTCCGGAAATCGTCTGCATGCCCGTCGTTATCGCAACAGACGCTTGGGAGACTTTCTTCATGAGCTTGGCTTGACCGAAGGCAGAGGAACCGGCCTGCCGACAATTCACCGTGAGCTAAAGAAAAATGGCTCACCTGATGCTTATATTGAGACTGATCCTGACCGTACATACTTTATAATCTCTATTCCATGCCACAAAGACTTTGTTACAGATGAACTCGTTGTCGATAAGAGTGGTAATGTCGTAGGCAAAGACTGGGTTACTAAGCTGGGTCACAACTGGGTCAGTGAAGATGACGCAGCTAAGGCAATAAATGCAGTTAACTCTTTGTATCACATTAATTTAACTAAGTCACAAACTGGGTCAGCAACTGGGTCAGTAGCTGGGTTACTAGAATCTCTTGACGGTCGAGATTTATCATCCAGGCTTTTACTGGAAAAAGTTGGACTTACATATCATAAATACAATAGAGACAGATATATTACTCCGTTAGTAAAGTTAGGTTTAATGGGCTGGAATGAATCTATTCCTAAGCGCAGCCCTAATCAGACGCTCCACCTTACCGATCTCGGCAAGGCCGTCCTGCAACGGATAAAGCAGAAGTAGACTCACATTATATTATTATCACATTATCCAAGACTCACATTTGTTATTAATCACATTATTCCATGCAAACCTACCTCGCACCCAAGAAGCGCCTGAGACCTTTGCTCGTTGCCTGCATCATATTCTTGCTGGCTGTTCTCCTTGTTCTCTTTTTGTTACCAAGCCATTTGTTTCTGGTCATTGACATAGGAATCCCAATTATCATTGTGGCCTTGCTTGTAACATGGTGGCTGAGCCGCAAGCATCTGGACAGCCTTTACCTTATGATGAACAACGCTTATATCAGGTATAGGCAGGGCGTGGCATCACAGATGATAGACTACGACACGTTTGTAGGAAATTTCATGGAAGAGAACGACCCCGACCGACAGCACTACCGCTATTGGAGACACATGAGGCACCATACGGATACCCTCAACCGTAACTTTGTCCATCGGCTGCTGACCGACCACAGAGAAGAAGCAGAGAGATATTTCTCGCAGGATTATGAAGGTCATGAGTTGCCTTTGGAGAAATTCAAGGAACTATGTGAGTTGAACAAGATTGCACCCATCGGTGAGGGAAAGTCAGAAACGACAAAGGAGAAGCCATCCTCTGGCAATTGCTGTCCCACATCTAAGCCATCAAAGACGGAGGACAATAGACGAAGCTTTGAGTCCGTCCTTACCGACAAGGATACAGAGCTGTTGGTGGAATGCATCAATAAGCTTGGCATCATTGAGACTTCCGAGCACGAAGAGATTACGACAGAAGACCTAAAAGACTTCCTCGACAGTGTGAGCAAGCCAGAGTGCCAATCTTTGGTACTCATCAAGAACAAGGAATTCGCCTATTTGTTCAAGAGCCTCAGTGCCTACAGGCTCATCGCTGCCCAATGGCAGGCACCTATCTATCAGAATCATCTGCTCGTCACCTTCTCAAAGAAAGAATACATCACGCGGCAGAACCTCTCAGTTTCTGCCAACAAAGCTGTGGAGGTTCCACCTGACGGCGCGCAAGTCACGGATCAATACATCGATACAATCAGACAGCTCCACAGACTGAAATAATGCATCCGCCCCCATCTTTTATAGTAAAAAGTGCCGGTTAGCATGGTTAGCATCGGTAGCATGATTAGTATGCTACCATAGTGCTAATCATGCTAACTTTTTTATTTCTAATACTTTACTTAACTTTGCAGCGCAAAACTTGCAAAGGCGGGCAGTCGTGTCCGTCTATCAATAAACTATTAACCATTTATACTATGGAACACACTCTTATTAGCAAAGTGGAAAGCCTTGAGAAACAGACTGCGCTGCACAAGCTGCAGATCGACGAGTTGACCCGCAAGATGCTGGCCAACAAACCAGTGATGAATATGGAGGAAGCCTGCCTTTATTCAGGCATCTCCAAGAGTACCCTTTACAAGCTCACGTGCAAGGGTGAGATTCCCCACTACAAACCATCGGGGAAGCTCATCTTCTTCGAGCGCGACGAGTTCGACGCCTGGTTGCTCGGCAACCGGGTGAAGACCCACGACGAGATCAGCCATGAGGCAATGAGTTATCTGATGAAGAAAAACCTTAAACCCTAAGCATTATGGAAACACAGAACAAAGCAGAAATGGATGACATCATGTCCTCCTTCCGGCAGCTGCAGGAGAAGAGCGCCGTCAACACGAAGAGCTTCCGTGTGGCCTCGATGAACGAGTATCTGGAAAAGGCGAAGCTGCTGCCGCCCTTAGTGGTGCTCTATCCCAACATCGTCCTGGAGGGCGACCTATGCATCATCTTTGGACAGTCGGGCATCGGCAAGACCATCTTTGCCATGCAGGTGGCACGAGAGATTGCCGACAAGGGCAAACGAGTACTGTATCTCGACTTCGAGATGTCGGAGAGGCAGCTGGCCCTGCGGTATAACACGCCAAACTTCCCGCCAACCTTCTTCCGTGCCGAACTTAGGACCGACAATGCCGTGGACAACGTGCTGACAGAGATAGAGCGTGCCGCCGTGGAAAACCATGCGGAGGTGCTGTTCATCGACAACATCACCGCACTTGGGCAGTCACTTGACAAGGGTATGGAAGCCGGAACGCTAATGTCCTCGCTCAACGCACTGAAGAAGGAGCATGGCTGGACACTCGTCGTACTGAACCACGTGCCGAAACGCTACTCGGGTTCCATGCCCCTGTCGTTGGAGGCGATACAGGGCTCGGCAAAGCTGAACCAACTTGTCGATGACGCCATCGGGCTCGGTGTCTCAAGCAAGGACCACTCAGTCGTTTATGTCAAGCAATGCAAGTGGCGCAACGGTGAGATGGAACTGTATGCCGACCATGTGGCCCTCTACGAGCGGACAAAGGACGAGGTAGGAAACCTCGGCTTCTCCTTCCGTGACTATGGTTCGGAACGTGAGCTGCTTGCCACGGAGACGGAAAACGGACAAGGAGAGCTGAGGTCAAGCGTTGCTTCACTCCACGGGCAGGGCTATACGCAGCAACAGATTGCCGACCGGCTCAATATCTCACAAAGCAAGGTGTCGAGAATTCTAAAGTCACAAATGGCATAACACTATGTTCCACCACTCCGCACATTCATTTTATGCAGATTATTCATTTTATGCAGATGATTCACGCTGCATAAATGAATAAAGTGAATAAGACGGACTAAACGAAGATGATATCATGTACGATTTCAAAAGCATACTTGCAACAAAGGCTCCAAAAGAGCAGCGAGGGATAAAGGAGATACAGCCAGAGGACATCGGACTCCACTATTCTTCAGTGACCGACTATCTCGATGCCGTTGTGGGCTATGACAAGGACATGATGAGTGCTATTGACCGTCTTATAGAACGTTATCATCTCGGTGCGATCAATGAGACTGTCGGCGAACATCGTGGCTCTGTCCTGCCGCGGATAGACAAGAGCGGGCGGATTGCCGGAGGAAGCATCATCCATTTCGATGTCAGTAACGGCACAGTGCTGAAAAGCAGTAAGCTCACCGACCACCTCTATCCGTGGTACTGCTATGACTACTATGAGAATGACGATGTGTTCTTTGGTGAGCATACGATGAGGTTCATGCCCGTTGCTGTCGTCCGTGAGGAGAAGACTGCCTTGATCGGAGCCCTTGCAGGCTATCCCCTCCACTGGCTGGCGGTGGGATATGGCAGAAAGCTGACAAAGAAAATGATTGACAAACTCCATGGGAGACAAGTCATCCTGTTCCCCGACGAGTCCGTTGACCAGGAATGGGAGTTGCTGTTCGGAACAGACGTAAAAGTAGACAAGTCATTTGTAAAGACAGACATCAACGGACATCTTATCAACAGAATAAATAAGAAAGGAGGCTGTAATGCGTAATGGAATAAATTCTGACAAACAAAATCAATACTTTGAAACCTGCGGGTCTTATGAAAGCGCGGAAGAAGAGAAAGGCAAGTTCCCTCACTTTATCACTAAAGTGACGGATGTCAAATGGAATATTGATGGGGCAAGTTATGCCGTTTGTCATGACAACGGCAACTTGCCCACCCTTAAGGGGATGGGATCCAGTTCGCTCGAAACTCGCTTACTTTATCACTTTGTATATAAAACCAACCTGATGATAACATGAAGAAAAACACACAAAACAAAACGGAGTTCATACAGTTCCGTGTGGACTCCACAGTGAAGGATTTGGCGAAGAAGACCGCCAACGAACATTTCGACGGGAACATGAGCGACATGTTCCGCTACTCACTTTATCACTGCAACTTCTGTGGTACCAGTGGCAATGTCGAGTTCGACAGCTCAAGAAATAGTTTTACATGTCTTAGTGACGACGCGTCTAAAATGCTGGCAGCTGTACATGATGATTACATCAACCAGAACCGGGAGCTGAACCGCATCGGCAACAACATCAACCAGATAGCCTACCATGTCAACGCGCAGGCAATGTCCAGTCCTACACCGGTGACACGCCAGGCAGCGGACAACTTGGATGTTATCCGGAAGGCGATGAACTCCGCACGGACTGTCAACGCCAATATCTGGAAGAGAGTGAAAGACTATTTTACCACAGTACAACAACCATAGTCTGACCACGGCATGGTCATCATATGACCGGGCTTTGGTCATCTCCCGACCATGGTTTGGTCATTGTCTGACCACAGTATGGTCACCACATGACCACCGAATAGTCAAAACCAATAACTTATAGATTATGATTATCAAGAAACTACAGTCCGTCCACGGTAGCGTGTTCCCCGGGACGGCTTACAACGAGAAGAAGGTCCTGGAAGGAGTAGCCGAGCTCGCGGGCTATGCCAATATCGACGGCAACTTTCTGCATACCTTGCGCACGCTTCATGGCGTAGGCATTGACTGCAGCAAAGAGGTGGAGCGGTATCTGCAAGGCCGCTCCGAGACCTATGGCAACACCCGCTCAACGCAATGGCAGCTACATCTTGCCCTTTCCTGCAAGGGACAGGAGAAGAACAAGGAGCAACTGGTCAGCATAGCCCACGCCATGATGCGTGAATACGGAATGGGCTGTCAGCCGTACTTCATCTACTTCCACCATGACACGGAGAACAACCACGTGCACATCCTCACAACGAGGATAACCGGAAAAGGACGGCTGTTGTCTGACCATCACGACTACCGCAGGCTCAATGCCGCACTCAACCGGGTCGTCTGCGAGGACCAGCAGAATGACATCAGACGGATGTTCGGGTACAGTTTTACGACCGAGGGACAACTGATGAACATCGCACGCGAATTCAACTATAAGGTTGGGGAGTCGAAAGAAGACAACGGCATACTGTCGCTCTATCATGGTGGTGTCGAGGCCATCAGAGTCAGACGCAGTGACATTGAGGCACGGATTGCTGAGATCAAGTCTGATGATCGCGAAATGGCACAACGCGATGCCATCGCCAGGCGCTTGAAAGCCATCTTCATCAAGTATAGGGAGATGAGTTTGAAGCAAGCTGTCTCAGCAAACGAGGTCAGCAGGACGGTATCTGATGACAAGAAAGAAGGGCGGAAAAAGACCCGGAAGGAGCTGATGAGGGGTAAGAAAATTAAGGTGCATCCCGACATCAAGAAGCTGACCGATGCCAAAGGAAGGTCTCTCTCCAAGTTGGAACAGCATCAGATGCAGTGGTTCATAGACGAACTTCGAAGTAAGTTCGGCATAGCCGTCCATTTTCAAAAGGACAAGAATGGCGTTGTACGAGGCTATGGGATCGTTGACCATAATAATAAGGTGGCACTCAACGGCAGTGAGGTGATGAAGCTCGCTGACATCATAGGTCTCAAGGCTCCCAAGGAGGCGGTCAAGGCCACAATATATCGGCCTGACAGCACACTTGACATTTATCGTCCTATGTTCAAGGCGAGGGTTTGTTCCGTAAGTGGCATAAACACGGTCCGCATGGAGCTGGATGGCAAAACGCTTGACCATGCCATTACCGACAATCAGGCAGCTTGGTATTGTAAAGCACCTGCCAGAGCCCATGACGAAATCGCTATCCGACTGGCTGTGTTCTATTTTTACAAAGAGATTTACGAGTCCTACCGCCGGCAGTTGGCAGAGGCGTATGTCAAGGTGGGTGGAAACGCATTGGAGTTGCCTGAGGGGAAAGTAAGATGCTACAAACTGATGAATGGATTGTGGCGCGTGGCTTTCGACAACAACGGCGGCTGCATACATTACGACCTCACGGACCAGGAGAGCCGGATGATGAACAGACTCGACGGCAACAAGGCTGCGTTCAACGAGGCAAAAGTGCGCCTCTTCAAAGAGCATGTTGCCCGTGACGAGGCTAATGCCATCGTGCGGAACCTTAGATATGACGACATTGGTGTGTATCCGAGTTACGCAAGTAAGGATGATGCACCGGACAAGATAGCCTCGTTTATAAGTCAGCATCAGCAACTGATGCAGAGACTGATGAGCGCCCTCACCTATAATACCGGCAACGGCTTCAACCGGGAGTTCGAGGTAGGCGGCAAACGCGGCCGTTGGGACGACATCGATGACGAGCGCCGTTTCAAGGGCAGCATGTCAATGTAGAGAACAAAAAAGTATTCACCAATAAACCTTTACTACTATGGAAACACGTAATTCAACAGACAAGAATCTTCATTTTGGCGATATTCATGAGCTGGCCAGACGGGTCAATGAGGCTCCAACTCCATCCTGGCAGAAGTCAACAGAAATGTCTAAGCCGAAGAAAGTGAGCAACAGGAAACGCATAAGTCACGACACAAAGCCTGTTCCTGAATTTCATTCGAGCACGGAGGATAAAGCGGATGCAGAAGTGCCTAAACGCTCCACCGACGGGACTAAGGATGACAACGGCAAGCGTACACAAGACTCAACGAAGAAGGCTTTTTCAAAGGCGAAGACAGTGCCGAAGGAGAACGGAAGCAAGGCGTCTTCGAAGCCGAAAGGTGCAGTCAAGACACCGGAGCCCTCCAATGTGCAAATTCCTTCAGAAGGATTATCAGGATTGTGGCATCTTGCATCAGCTTCAAAGGCCGGGAAGATTGCCGAGTCGCAAGTGTGGATAGACAAGGGACTGTACCGTCAGATTGAGGCCTTCAACCTCAAATGTGGCAAGCCCGTGCCGACCAAGCATGTCGTCAACGCCATCCTGCGGATATTCATGGATGAGCATAAGACAGAGATTCAGAAAGCAGTAAAGAGAACATGATGGAAACATCTTATCATTCCATAATAAGTGCCTTTTCAGTTAAGAAGAGGCACTTATTGCAGCGCTAATAGACGTACAAATAGACGTGCAAAATTAATCTTAATCTGTATATTATTAAATATCAGCGAGGTAGCAAAGTTGTGCAAATTAAAGAAATAGACATCCTTTATTTGCTGCATTGACAATTATTGCGTATCTTTGCCCAAACTCCAGACTCATGAATAACAAAAGTCTTATCATATTACTTGTGTTGGCTGTGTTTCTTGTTACGGGTTGCAAGGAAACATACAACAAAGCTATTGACATAGCATACCAACTAACGGCAACAGCACCGGATAGTGCCTTATCGGTACTTAATGGAGTTAACCAGGCAAAACTTGGTAAAGCCGAAATGTCGCGATATGCCCTTGTCTACACAATCGCATAGGACAAAAGTGGGCTGGATGTTGACAACGACTCACTGTTAAGGACTGCCTACACCTATTATAATAATAGAGAGCAAGACTCGCTCTATACCAAGGGCGAGTACTACATGGGCAAATACTACATGCTCAACGACAGCACGGAGAAAGCTTTGAAATGTTTGTTTAATTCTATAAGAGTAGCAGAAGATTTTAGAGATAATAAAACTCAGGTTATGTCATTGCTAAAATTATCTGTCATTACCAGGGCTTATGATCAAGACAAGGCTTTGAAGTATACACTTTTTGCGGATTCCCTATTCAAGAAAACTAAAGGAATATAAAGATAGAATATATATAATACTGAATGTCGCAGAATGACCTCAGAGGAATGATTGGCATGGACCAGTTTGACTGGGCTGAGCTCGGCCGCACCGACCTCCTCAAGCCGGGCCATCAGCTTGGCGAGCCTCATCTGCTCTTCGAGAAGATTGAGGACGACGCCATCCAGCGCCAGCTCGACAAGCTCGCCGCCACAAAGAAGGCCAACGAGGCCGCAGAGGCCGCCAAGGACTATAAGGCGGAGCCTGTGAAGCCCGACATTCCGTTTGACCAATGGGAGAAGCCCGACATACGCGTGGGCCACATCAAGGACTGCCAGGCTGTGAGGAAGTCGAACAAGCTCCTGCAGTTTACCATCGACGACGGCAGCGGCACCGACCGCACCATCCTCTCCGGCATCGCGAAGTTCTACAAGCCCGAGCAGCTCGTGGGCAAGGACGTGCTGTTCATCGCCAACCTCGCGCCCCGCAAGATGATGGGCATAGAGAGCCTGGGCATGATACTCTCGGCCCTCAACTTCGACGGCACGCTCAGCGTCACCACTACGCTCGGGCAGGTGAGGCCGGGAAGCCAGGTGGGATAAGCCGGTGACTATCACCCACGTGATGGGGTAATGCCATACCGGCTTATGGCGCTCATAAACATATAAGGGCATTCTATATCAGACATAAACCCATAAAACCCTTGCCGTGGCAGCAAGGGTTTTATGGGTTTTGGTCAAAAAAAAGAAAACGCCAGATTACCCGAGTACTTCAGTGAAGTACTGCAGTAATCCGGCCGTAGTACGGGAGCGTGCCCACCCGCAAAGACAACAGGCAAGCTGGCACTTGCATCCCCACACGATTCGTTATAGGCCCTTGTTATCTTGCGCTGACGGGCCTGTCGGCCGTCTTTGCGCCGAAGCTCTTGTTGGGCTTGCTGCCCATGGTGAACGACAGGGTGCCGCCCCGCATGATGTCGTCGTAGGTGATGTACGACTTCGTGTAAGGCTTGCCGTTGAGCCGCACGCTCTTTATATAGACGTTCTTGTCGCTGTTGTTGCTTGCCGTGACGGTGAACTTCCTGCCACCCCTGAGCGTGATGGAAGCCCGCTTGTAGGCAGGACTGCCGAAGACGTACACGCCGTTTGACGGGTTGACCTGATAGAAGCCGAGCGCCGACGACACGAGCCATGCCGACATCTGTCCGCAGTCCTCGTTGCCCGCATAGCCGTCGGGCTCAGCCTTGTAGAACTGCCTGATGAGCGAGCGCACGCGCGCCGCGGTCTTATACTGCTCGCCTGCGTAAACATACAGATAAGGGATGTGGTGGTTAGGCTCGTTGCCCTGTGCATACTGTCCCACAAGGCCGTCCACGTCTGGTGGGGCGCCCTCACCAAGGTCTCCCTGGGCCACGAACAGCTCATCGAGGTTCTTCACGAAAGCCTTGTCGCCTCCGTGGGCAGCGATGAGTCCCTCGGGGTCTTGCGGCACCATGAAGGTGTATTGCCAGCCGTTGCCCTCGGTGAAGTCGCCCACGCCGTCGCGGTGGTTGGCCAGGAACGGGTTGTAGGGCTCATACCAGCTTCCGTCGGCCATCTTCGGGTGTATCTTCTCTATCTTGCGGTCGAAGAGCGTCTGATAGGCGTTGCTCCTCTTGAGGAACGTGCTGTAGATGTCGTCCTTGCCGAGTCTCTTTGCCATCAGGGCTATGCCGCGGTCATCGGCGGCATACTCCAGGTTGATGGACGTGGCCTCGCGCTTCTTGTCAGCAGGAATATAGCCATACTTCATCAGCTCCGGCACGCCGTTCTGCCGGGGATTGGTGGCCGTGGACACCATGTAGCGCAGCGCGCGGTCGGCGTCGAAGCCCTTGAAGCCCTTTAGATAGGCATCGGCGATTACTGGCACGGAGCTGTAGCCGGGCATGCAGTTGGTCTCGCCCGACATAAGGGGCCAGATGGGCAGCTTGCCGTTCTGGTCGTAGATGCTAAGCATGGAATTCATCTCGTCGTCAATCATCTCAGGCTTCAGTACCGTCATCAGCGGCTGCAGCGTGCGGTAGGTGTCCCAGAGCGAGAATATGGTGTAGTTGGTGAACTTGTTGTTGCGGTATATCTTGTCTCCTATGCCGCGGAAGTCGCCGTTCACGTCGCAGTAGAGCGTTGGCGCGATGAACATGTGGTAGAGCGCCGTGTAGAAGATGGTCTTGTCTTTCTTCGTGCCGTCGATGTCGATAACGCTCAGCTCCTTGTTCCACTTGTCAACGGCAGCCTGATGCGTGGCGTTGAAGTCCCATCCGGGCAGTTCTTTCTCCATATTCATCCTGGCGTTGGTGCAGCTCACCGACGACGTCGCCACCTTTACGAACACGTCGCGGTCGGCGTCGGCAAATGTCACCACCCCCTTGGCGTCGCGGCACTGCAGCTCGTCGTCGCCCATGTAGTCGTTGTTGTCAAACACCTTCAGGCTCTTGATGGGCTTGCTGAATGTGGCGTAGAAGAATATCTTGTGCTGTGGGGCCCATCCGTGGCAGAAGCGGTAGCCCTCGACGGTATGGTCGTCGATACGCCGTATGTAGGTCTCATAGCTTCTCGTGCCAATGCCCGTCTTCAGGTCGATGAGCAGCCGCGGCGTGGCCGTCCCGGTGTAGGTGTAGTGATGGAAGCCTACACGCTGGGTGGCGGTGAGCTCCACATTCACGCCATTGGCAAGCGCCACACTATAGTAGCCGGGGCTTACCCGCTCGTTCTTATGGCTGTAGAGCGACGAGGCGGCCCCTGAGATGTCGGTCTGCTTGCCCTGTGAGGTGCGCACCTTGCCGGTATAAGGCATGAGGCTGATGTCGCCCAGGTCGGAGCAGCCCGTGCCGCTGAGATGGTTGTGGCTGAAGCCCACGACGACAGAGTCGCTGTAGTGGTAGCCCGACACCCAGTCCCATCCTTTGTATATATTCATGGGGCCGAGCTGCACTTGTCCGAATGGCACGCTGGCTCCCACGAACACGTGGCCATGGCCGCCTGAGCCTATGTAGGGGTCCACATACGAGGTGTAGTCAATGGCACTGGCAGATGCCATTCCACCTGCAAGAAACATTGCCGTAACAATAGATTTAATATGCTTCATATAAATGTTTTGATAAAAAATAGTATGTAATTTCCTGTCTCTCATCTTCTCTCATTATAGACACCGAGCTCGGCTACCGACACCTGCCTGGCCTGGCCGCTGAACGACACGCGCACGGCATCGCCCCAGACAGTGTGGAAACGGAGGATGCTCACACGGCCCAAGCGGGTCTCTTTTCCGTCAGCCACCGGCACCCACTTGCCATCACGGCGGCAGGACAGGGTATAGGACGGGGCGGAAGAGCCCTCAGGCGCGGTAAGCACCACCATGTTGAAAGGCTTCTCCCGGTCTAATTCCACGGCATACCAGGGGTTGGCTACCGCCGGATTGGAGTGCCAGCACGAGCCGAAATCGTCGTCATTGCCGAAGTCGCTGATGGCATAGTCGTCGCTCCAGGAGCTGTAGGCCGGCTGGTTCTTGGCGATGTTCTGCGAGATGACCTGCGCGTCGGTGGGCTCAACGTCAGCCACATGGCCGCGCTCCTTGTAGAGCTGGCCAATCTCCTTGAGGGCCTTTAGCGCATTGTCGTCGAAGAGTCCCTTTCTGTTGGGCGCCACGTTGAGTATGAAGTTGCAGTGGGCCTTGCCGTAGGGGTTGATGTTCTCATTGACCAGCCACTCTGGCGACTTCAGCTTATCGTTGGGAAACGACTGCTTCCAGAACCACGTGCGCTGCAAGGGCAGGCAGGCCAGGGCGGGCAGCCGGTTGGCATTGGGGTCGATTTTCTGTCCGGCGCCCTGCTCATACGACTTGATGTCGGTGTAGAACAGCGCCTCCCTTGGGTATTTGGCGGCATTGAGGTCCATCACCAGGCAGTTGGGCTGTAGGCGCTTGATGAGCCTGTAGATGTCCTCGAATGGCACGTCGTCGTAGGATAATTACCGAGGACAAAGTTACAGAATTATTTTGTATTGCAGATGATTTTTGCA